>OLZF01000418.1_pt1 | contig 44801 bp, 36 predicted proteins | sample 1674391 | NCBI WGS metagenome assembly OLZF01 (sample SAMEA103958166, study PRJEB25191) | human gut metagenome | biome: human-associated habitat [ENVO:00009003]; feature: intestine environment [ENVO:2100002]; material: feces | place: Germany | collected 2013/2015
AAGCTCTATTTTTATAGTTCTATAAAAATAATACATGACCAAAAAGTGCTCGATTTACTGTTGTTTAGTAAAAAGTGTATAGATCAAATTCATATTTTTAAAAATTTTTTCTTGAATTTGACGGAAGTGTGTCGCTGTGGAAACACATACGTTAATAGATGTTTGTTTAGTTCATATTGTTAGGAGAATAATGGAACGGAAGAACAGTATTATTACGATCGTTCTAAGAGGATTTAAAGGCGCCGCCGCAGAATAATAACAAGGCAGGCAGCGGAGGAGGGATTTATTATGAATTGTGCATTTTGCCCGCATCACAAATGCTATACGGAGGGCCGGAATTGTACAAAATATTCACATGAGGAGGTCTGCGGTTTTTACAGTGAAGATGACCGCAGGATGATGCGTGCCTCGTCGGCAACCGAAAGCCGCAATTATATGAAAATGACGCGCCTTGAAGAAAGTGCGTTTTTTGCCAAAGAACTTGGCGTGAAGAAAATAGGCATTGCCTTTTGCATAGGCCTTGCCAACGAAGCGCATTTTTGTGCGCAGTATTTTAAAAACCAGGGCTTTGCGGTGGAATCGGTTTGCTGCAAGGTGTGCTCGGTTGATAAAGATATGCTGGAGCTGGAAAAAATAAAGCCCGGCAAGCATGAAGCCATGTGCAACCCCAGAACGCAGGCGCAGCTTTTAAACAGCGTCGGTACGGAACTGAATTTTATCGTAGGCTTATGCGTTGGGCATGATATGCAGTTTACCATGGCCAGCAAAGCGCCGGTATCGTGCCTTATTACCAAAGACCGCGTGCTTGCCAACAACCCGGCAGGGGCGGTGTACAGCCGTTACTGGCGGCGCAAGCTTGGAATTTTAGAGGACGGAACGGTGTAAATAAAAAATCAGCTGATGATTTTCATCGGCTGATTTTTTATTTATTCCTTTATTTCTTTATTTATCTTTCTATTTTTTTGATTTAATTTGCGTCGTTGCATATACGCCTATTATTTTATATTCACTTTTTTATTCATGTTCATTCTTTGTAACCAAAGAACGAACCAAGAAAGTTTCGCGGCTGACAAAAATTTGCACGCGGCACGCTGCAAGCACTAAAAATTTCCACGGAACTCGCTATGCTCAAACACCGGGAAATTTTTAGTGCTTTTTAGCAAATGCCGCTAAATTTTTAATGCCGCGATTGCATTTAACCCGTATTTTTTTACTGCTTAATTTAGTATATTCTGACTTTGTATCGTCTTTTGCTTCTACTTTTTATCAAAGATATTATGAAACTTACGGTATTGTAGCATTTAAAACTTACGGCAACATTGTTGTTTTTTGAAAGAAATAATCAAAGTGCGAATTTTGCCAAAACGCGACATTCAAAAAATAGGCAAACAATAATTAAGGCACTTGCAGCATTTGCCGAGGACTGTTTGAGTTTGCGCAGCAAACGAGTTCCGCAGGCGCTGCAAGTGCCAGCTTATCTATTACATTTGCCGTTTATTTTTTGCTGGAGCGAAAACTTTTTGGTTACTTTTTAGTTATAAAAAGTAACATGAGTAAAAAGTAAATAGAAAATAATTAAAGTATCATCAAAGACGAAAACTAAAGAATAAACATAACTAATAAAGAAATGTAGAAAATAAAATGTAACTGTAAAATCGAAACTCCAAAAACAAATCATTATGGAATTATCTGAAAACTATTTTACAAATGTTCTGACAAATGTTAAAATTAAATTATCATAATAGTGAGGTGGATGTAATGTACGTATTAACTTTACCGGTATTGAGAAAAATGCTGCACACCGCAGCAGTTGACCTGAAAGACAACGTTCAGTATTTGTGTGAGCTGGACAGCGTTGCCGGTGACGGCGACCACGGCATTGCCATCGGGCATATTGCCGATATTTTAAAATCGCACAGCGACGATACTACCATTGCCACCATGAACCTTCTTCTGGAAGGCATTGGCGACGCATTTATGGGCGTTAACGCAGGCAGCAGCGGCCCGCTTTGGGGCACAATTTTCGCCGGCATGGCAGACGGCATTGACGACCAGCAGGAGCTGACGGAAATTGAATTTAAGCGTATGTTTGCGCAGGCTAAAGAAGATTTTATGGATGTAAGCAAAGCCAAAGTGGGCGACAAAACTCTGGTAGATGCTTTTTATCCGGCTGTAAGCGCCATTGCCGAAACCGAAGGCAGCATTGAAGTGCTTTTGGACGCTGCGGCAGAAGCTGCCAAAAAAGGCGCCGATGCAACGGCAGATATGACCGCTAAATTCGGCCGCGCCAAAAACGTTGGCGAACGCAGCCTCGGCCATAAAGACCCGGGCGCTGTATCCATGGCAATTTTCTTTGCCGGGCTTGCCAAAGGCGCAAAAGCATAGTTTTTTAAAAAGCGGCGGCTTTTTAAAAATAAATTACGCACTAATGGAGGTTGTAAACAATGAAAAAATTTATCAATGACCCTGAAAATTTAACATCGGAGCTTTTGGAAGGCCTTGCCCTGAGCAATCCCGACATTGTATCTTTAGAAGACGGCAACCTTGTAGTTAATAAAAAATTAAAAGACGCAGACCGCGTAACCATCGTTACCCTTGGCGGCACCGGCCATGAACCTGCTATCAGCGGTTTTGTAGGCGAAGGCATGATTGATATTTCCGTAGCAGGCAATATTTTTGCAGCCCCCGGCCCGCAGTCCTGCGTTGAAGCCATTAAAATGGCAGATAAAGGCCACGGCGTACTGTTTGTTGTATTAAACCATGCCGGCGATATGCTTACCGGCAACCTGACCATGAAACAGGTTAAAAAACTCGGCATTAAAGTTGCCAAAGTTGTTACCCAGGAAGACGTTGCCAACGCATCGCGCTCCAATGCTGATGACCGCCGCGGTCTTGTTGGCTGCATTCCTCTTTATAAAATTGCCGGTGCTGCCGCAGCACAGGGCAAATCCCTTGAAGAAGTTGCCGAAATCGCACAGCGCTTTGCCGATAACATGGCAACCATTGCCGTTGCCTGCGTAGGCGCAACACATCCGGCAACCGGCATGGAAATTGCCCATATTGAAGACGGCATGATGGAAGTTGGCATGGGCCAGCACGGCGAAGGCGGCGGCGGAAGCATGCCGCTGAAATCTGCGGACGAAACCGCCGTTATTATGATGGACGCGCTTTTGAAAGACCTTGACGTTAAGAGCGGTGAAAAATTAATGGTTATCATTAACGGCAGCGGCGCAACCACTTTAATGGAACAGCTGATTGTATTCCGCAAATGCCATAAATACCTTGCCGAAAAAGGCATTGAAGTTGTGGCAAGCCATGTAGGCGAACTTTTAACAGTACAGGAAACTGCAGGCTTCCAGATGTTCATTGCCCGCATGGACGACGAACTGACCGCTTTATGGAATGCTCCGTGCCGCACTCCGTATTACAGAAACTAAGGTGAATTACTATGGCAGATAAAGAAGGCAATATCATAGCAAAAGATTACGGCATCGGCATTAAGCCGCCTGCGCAGACTTTTCATGTAAAAGGGCTGGGGCACGCCGAATGGGGCATGAAAACAAGGCTTTCGCATATTTTTGCCGAAGACGGCCGCACCATTATGCTGGCATTTGACCACGGCTACATTATGGGCAGCACGGCAGGGCTGGAAAGGCTTGATTTGGCAATTCCGCCCCTTATGGAATATGCCGACTGCCTGATGGCAACCCGCGGTGCGCTGCGTGCCTGCATTCCGCCCGACTGCCGCAAGGCCATTGCCCTGCGCTGCACGGCTGATACCTCCGTTTTGAAAGACGATATGAGCCATGGCGTTATCGGCGTCGGCATTGAGGACGCTATCCGCATGAATGCTTCCTGCATGGCAGTGCAGTGCTTTGTAGGTGCTGACGGTGAGCTCGGTTCGCTGGAAAATTTAGTGCGCACCGTTGATGCCGGCGAGCGTTACGGCATTCCCGTACTCGGCGTTGTGGCCGTTGGCAAGGAAATGGAACGCACCACGCGCTATTTTGCACTGGCAACACGCCTGCTTGCCGAACTTGGCGCGCACATGATTAAAACCTACTACTGCGAAAACTTCGAGCAGATTACCGCAGCCTGCCCCGTGCCTATCGTTATTGCGGGCGGCAAAAAAATACCCGAACTTGACGCTCTTAAAATGGCGTACCGTGCCATCAGCGAAGGCGCAGCCGGTGTGGACATGGGCCGCAATGTGCTGCAGGCCGAAAACCCTGTGGCAATGCTTAAAGCCATCCGCATGGTTATCCACGAAAATGTCAAACCGGAAGAAGCCTATAAAGCTTACGAGCTGATGAAGGAGGAATAACCAATGAAAAAATTTATGCACGTTGGCGTGCCTACCGATAAAGTAATGGAAGGCAGCGTATATGCCGAAGGCATTAAAACCCATATCGTTCCGCCGGAAACCAATGAATTCGGCATTGAATACCTGCGCTTTGAAAAAGACACCCCGCTGCCGCAGGAACTGCAGACCCTTGTGCATGTTGCCTACCAGGTAGATGACATGGACGAGCAGCTTAAAGCCAACCGCGTGGTTGTAGAACCGTGGATGGCCGACGAAAATACCCGCATCGCCTTTATTATGAAGGACGGTATTTTAATGGAATTAATGGAAGTAAAATAATTGCTTACGGATAAGGAACTTGCCGGGCTGGTGCAGGCAGCGCGCCTTTATTACGAAGACGGGCTGACGCAGGCCCAGGTAGCTGCCAAAATAGGCGTGTCGCGCCCTCAGGTAAGCAAAATGCTGGCGCACGCACGCGAAGCAGGCATTGTACACATTGAAATACGTCCACCTGTTGCAGGCGATGCAGAACTTTTAAAACTTTTACAGCAGCGCTTCGGCATTAAAGGCGGCATTGTACTGCCGCAGGCACAGCGCGAAGCGCTCTTGCGTGAAACTTCGGAATATCTGGCGGGCGAGCTGCGCTACGAAAAAAACATAGGCCTTGGCTGGGGTTATACGCTTGGCGAAATTGCAGGCAAAATGGCTTCTGCCGGAGGGCTTAAAGGCAGCGGCAAAATATTTCCGCTGATTGGCAGAACAGCCATACCAAACCGCGGTTACCGCGTTAACGAGCTGGCGCTGCTGCTTGCCGGAGGCACAAGGGAGGCTTTCCGCCTTGAGGCAGAGGCTTTTCCGGGCAGCCGCGAAGCGCGCGACGCCATGGAAGACACGCCGGATTACCGTCAGGCTTTGTCGCTGTGGCAGGATACCACGGCGGCGCTTGTGGAAATACGCGCTTACCCCGGTGTGCCCGATGAAGCAACGGCGCTGCGTTTTGAAGACGCGCTGGAGCGTCAGCAGGCTGTTGGCAGTTTGCTTTCGTACTATTTTAATGTACGCGGCGAATTTATCAGCGGCGCAGGCGATTTTGCCGTGCGCGTGCCGCTGAAAACTCTGGGGCAGCTGCCTAAAGTTGTTGCCATAGGCCTTACGGCAGGCAGCAAAGCCGTGCTTGGCGCACTGCGCACAGGCCTTGTAACGCACCTTGTTGTTACCGAAGACATAGCGCGCAAAATATTGCAGAAATAAATACGGCAAAATAAAAACAACCCTCTTGTACAGCAGGTGCAGGAGGGTTGTTTGACGCTGACGGGAAATTCGCAAGCTTAGCCGGATTATATGCAGATAAGCAAAAAGAACTGCATATAAATAAGGCATTTTATGTGCAGAAACCATATTAATATAAAATGTCTGCCTTGGACATACATTTACACAACAATTACCAGAAAATTTTAAAATTTTGGTTAAGGAAGTTTGTTTTTTATGCGGATAAATGGTAAAATAGATGATAAAATAGTAGTATTGTTGTTTTGAGGGGACATTTTGAAGAATGGAAGGATGGATATTATGAAAAAAAGAGGACTTAAAAAATTTGCTGCAGGCGTAACTTTGCTTTTGGCATTGGGGCTTCTGGCGGGTTGCGGCGGCGAAAAAAAGGAAGCAGGAAGTAAAGCGCAGTTAAACGTAGGTATTGTACAACTGGTAGAACACAGTGCGCTTGATGCCGCCAATAAAGGCTTTGTAGACGGCCTGGTGGAAAAAGGCTTCAAAGAAAACGAGAATGTTGCTATCGACAGGCAGAACGCGCAGGCAGACCAGAGCAATTTGCAGAACATTGCTCACCGCTTTGTCAACAACAAAGTTGATTTAATCTGCGCCATTGCAACTCCTGCCGCGCAGGTTATGGCCAACGCCACGAAAGACATACCCATTGTGGCAACCGCCGTTACGGATTACGAGGCGGCCAAGCTTGTTGCGTCGAACGAAAAACCGGGCGGTAATGTTACCGGCACCAGCGATATGAACCCGATTAAGGAACAGGTTGATTTGCTTTTGAAAATTGTGCCGGATGCCAAAACTATCGGCACCGTTTACTGCTCCAGCGAAGTAAATTCTCAAATTCAGATTGAAATTATGAAAAAAGCGGCTGCTGAACGGGGCGTCAATGTCATGGAAGCAACGGTTTCCACGGTAAACGATATTCAGCAGGCAGCACAGAGCCTTGTAGGGAAGGTTGACGTGGTTTATGTGCCCACTGATAATGTAATTGCATCTTCCATGCCTACTTTGGTTTCCGTTACAGATAACGCAGGGCTTGCGGTTATCTGCGGCGAAGAAGCCCTTGTAAAGGGCGGCGGTCTTGCAACGCTTGGTATTGATTACTACCAGCTCGGTAAGGAAACCGGCGAGATGGCGGCTAAAATTTTAAAAGGTGAAGCCAAACCGGCAGATATGGCAATACAGACTCAGAAGCAGTTTAAAACCGTTGTTAACGAAGCTGGCGCAAAGCGCCTGGGCATTACTATCCCGCAGGATGTGCTGCAAAACGCGGAAATTGTAAAATAACGCGTTGAATGCAGAAAAAAGTTTACCTTAGGGAAGGAATGAGTTATCCATGAAATTATCTAAAAAAGCGCGCGTTTTGGCTGCGGCTTTGGCTTTAACACTTGCCGCCGGTATTATGGGCGGCTGCGGCGGCGATAAAAAAGAGGAAGCTGCTGCTAAAAAAACAGTTAATGTTGGTATTGTACAACTGGTAGAACATGCATCGCTTGATGCTGCAAATAAAGGTTTTGTAGACGGGCTTGCCGCAAACGGCTTCAAAGAAGGCGAAAACGTTGTTTTCGACCGCCAGAACGCACAGGCAGACCAGAGCAACTTGCAGAACATTGCCCACCGCTTTGTAAGCAACAAGGTTGATTTAATCTGCGCTATTGCTACACCCGCGGCACAAACCGCTGCCAACGCAACAAAAGATATTCCTGTTGTATCTACTGCCGTAACCGATTATGAAGCGGCAAAACTCGTTGCTTCCAACGAAAAACCTGGCGGCAACGTTACCGGCACCAGCGATATGAACCCGATTAAAGAACAGCTTGACCTTCTGCTGAAACTTGTGCCGGATGCCAAAGTTGTAGGTACAATTTATTCTTCGAGCGAAGTTAATTCCCAGATGCAGGTAGAGCTTTTAAAGAAATATGCTGCTGAAAGAGGCGTAGAGGTTAAGGAAGCAACCGTTTCCAGCGTTAACGATATTCAGCAGGCGGCACACAGCCTGATTGGCGAAATTGACTGCCTGTACCTGCCTACCGATAATGTTATGGCATCGGCAGTGCCTACGCTGATTAGCGTAACCGAGCCTGCCAAACTGGTTATGACCTGCGGCTGGCCCGATACTGAAGGCAGCGTTGCCGTAATAGGCATTAACTATTATGAGCTTGGCAAACAAACCGGCGAAATGGCAGCCAAAATTTTAAAGGGCGAAGCCAAACCGGCGGATATGCCTATTGAAACCCAGAAGAAATTTAAGGTTATCGTTAATAAAAAGGTTGCGGAACGCCTTGGCGTAACTGTTCCGGAAGAAATTTTAAAAGCTGCTGAGGCAGAATAAAAAGAGGCACTGCGGGTTTCCCGCCCGGGAAACCCGCTTTTACTGCCTGCTTTGGAGGAGATTAGATGATCGATATTTTAATGCCGACAATAGCACAGGGGCTGTTGTGGGCAATTATGGCGCTGGGCGTTTATATTACGTTCCGCGTGCTTGATATTGCCGATTTGACTGTAGAAGGAAGTTTCCCACTTGGTGCGGCTGTGGCTGCGGCCATGCTTTCGGAAGGTTATTCCGTTTCTGCCGCTTTTGCCTGTGCTGCCGTTGCCGGTATGCTGGCGGGCGTTGCTACCGGTTTTTTACATACCAAACTGAAAATACCGGCGCTGCTGGCAGGTATTTTAACCATGATTGCGCTGTATTCCGTAAACCTGCGCGTTATGGGCAAAGCTAACCTGTCGCTTTTGCGTATTGATACAATTTTTACGGAAATGCAGGCCATGACCGGCCTTGACAATGTTTATACGGTGCTTGCGGTAGGTGCTGTTTCCGCCCTTATCTGCGTTATTTTTATCTACTGGTTCTTCGGTACGGAAATCGGCGCTGCCATCCGCGCTACCGGCTATAACCAGCAGATGATCCGCGCTCAGGGCGTTGATACACGAATTACCATTATTCTGGGCCTTTTAATCAGTAATGCGCTGGTTGCCTTAAGCGGCGCGCTGATTGCGCAGAACAACGGCTTTGCCGATGTCGGCATGGGCACCGGCACAATCGTTATCGGCCTTGCGTCCGTTATTATCGGAGAAGTGCTTTTTGGCACCCGCAGCTTTAAAAACTGCCTTATCAGCGTAGTGTTGGGCAGCGTTGTATACCGTATTGTTATTGCAGCGGTACTGCAAATGGGCATGCCGCCTAACGACTTGAAACTGTTTACGGCGCTTCTGGTTGCATTTGCGCTGTCGCTGCCGCTTGTTAAAGACAAGGTCGGCATCAGAAAGGCGGTGAAATAATGCTGCACGTTGAACATATCCATAAAACATTTTTTGCGGGCACCATTAATGAAAAGGTTGCTTTGCAGGATTTATCACTGCATCTTGCGCCCGGCGATTTTGTTACCGTTATCGGCGGCAATGGCGCGGGCAAATCTACACTGTTAAACTCCATTGCCGGTGTTTTTCCGATTGACAGCGGCAAAATAGTTATCGACGGCGTTGATATTACCAAAACGCCGGAACATAAACGCGCAAAATATATCGGCAGGGTTTTTCAGGACCCGATGATGGGCACTGCTGCCGGCATGATGATAGAAGAAAACCTGGCCATTGCTGCACGCCGCGGCAAAACGCCCGGCCTTAAATGGAGCCTGAACGAAAAAGACCACGACTGGTTTGTGGAAATGCTTAAAGAGCTTGACCTCGGCCTTGAAAACCGCATGACGGCTAAAGTGGGCCTGCTTTCCGGCGGCCAGCGCCAGGCACTGACCCTTTTAATGGCAACAATAAAACGCCCGAAGCTTTTGCTTTTGGACGAACATACGGCGGCGCTCGACCCGAAAACGGCAGCCAAAGTGCTTTCGCTTACCGAGCGCATTATTGACCGCGACAAGCTGACGGCGCTGATGATTACGCACAATATGCGCGACGCGCTGAAATACGGCAACCGCCTGATTATGATGTATAACGGGAGTATTCTGGTAGACGTTGCCGGTGAAGAAAAGAAAAACCTTACCACGCAGGATTTGCTTTTGATGTTTGAAAAAGCTGCCGGCAACACGCTTGACAGCGACAGGCTGCTTTTGGGATAAGGAGAAACGCATGGCTGAACTGGAACGGCTGAAACAAATAAAATGCTTTTTGTTCGATATGGACGGCACCATTAATCTGGGTAATACGCTTATTCCCGGCATGGACGCGTTTTTTAAAAAGCTGCGTTCTTACGGCAGGGATTTTTACCTGGTTACCAACAATTCTTCCAAAGGGCACAGCCATTATGTGGAAAAAATGCGCCGCATGGGCATTGAGGTAACGCGCAAAAACGTTTTAATCAGCAGTGATGCCTTTGTGTATTATATGCAGCAGGTTAAGCCCGGCGCCAGTTTGTATGTGCTCGGCACCGATTTATTAAAGGAAACCATTATTAAAGGCGGCTTTAAGCTGACGACGCTGTTGGAAGAAAAAACGGATTTTGTGGTTGTCGGGTTTGATATGTCGCTTGATTATGAAAAGCTGGCCATAGCCTGCCGCTTGATTGACCGCGGCGTGCCTTATGTGGCTACGCATCCCGATGTGCGCTGCCCCATTGAAGGCGGCGAGTTTATACCCGACTGCGGTGCCATGATTAAGCTGATTGAAACGGCAACCGGCAAAAAGCCCATTGCCATTACCGGCAAACCCTACCACTACATGGTAGATGTTGTTATGGAACGCACCGGCTATAAAAAAGACGAAATTGCCATGGTTGGCGACCGCCTGAGCACCGACATTGCCTTCGGGCTGAACAACGGCATTTTATCCGTACTTGTTTTAACCGGCGAAGCCACGCTGGAGGATGTGGAAAAGGAAAACATCCACCCCGATATAATTTTGCCGCACGCGGCGGATATAGCAAAATATTTTTAAAAAATTGCCCTGCTTTGAGCAGGGTTTATTTTTATTCTGCCTCATTTTGTTGTATAATTAATTTAGGGTCTTTATGCTAAACCTTAAGTTTTGGGAAAGGCAGTGAGAATTATGGATTTTAAAAAAGTTACCTTTTTAAAAGTTTATACCGGTGAAGACGTTATTGTTGAAGATATGCCGCTTTTTAAGGCCGTTATTAAAGAGGCCATGCGCCTTAAACTGGCAGGCGGTACGGTAACGCGCGGCATTGGCGGTTATGCTTCGGTTAAGCGCGGTATCGATTATAAAATCGGTTCGTTCTTTACGGGGCTGCCCAATATGCCGGTAACGGTAGAAATTGTAGATACACGCGAAAATATTGAAAAAATTCTGCCCTGGCTGGAAAAGAATGCCACCAAAGCACTGGTGCTGGTAGAAGAAAGCACCTGCCTTATTACCGATTATATGCGTGAAGAAGAAGCCAAAAAAGCCCAGGAGGCTAATAAATAAAACAACATCCCCGGAGGAAGATGCTGAATGAGAGAATTTTTTGATGTTGCCCTTATCGGCGGCGGTCCTGCCGCCGTTTTTGCTGCTTACGAGTTTTCGTTGAAGTACCCGGAATTAAAAGTGGTTATTCTGGAGGAAGGTCACCCCATTGAGCAGCGCAAATGCCCGCTGGCGCAGAAAAAGGTAGACCACTGCCTGCGCTGCGTGCCCTGCGATATTATGCGCGGGTTCGGCGGCGCCGGTGCGTTTTCGGACGGCAAATATAATTTTACAACCGAGTTTGGCGGCTGGCTGAATGAATACCTGCCCCATAACGAAGTTATTGATTTGATTGACTACGTTGATGAGCTGAACTGCCGCCACGGTGCGCCGGGCGAATATTTCAGCACCAAAAACTGCACTATCGGCGCCAAAGCGCTGGGTTATGACCTGCACCTTTTAAATGCCAAGGTAAGGCATCTGGGTACGGAAAACAACCTTATTATAATGGAAAATATTTATAAGCATCTGCTGGAAAACGGCATTGAAATCCGCTGCAACAGCCACGTGGAAAAAATCCTCCGCGAAAGCGAAAGGTTTGTGCTGCCGGTACGCGGCAAGGGCGAAATTGAATGTACTTATTTAATTGCTGCCCCCGGGCGCGCCGGTGCAGAATGGTTTACCGAGCAGTGCAAGGATTTGGGGCTGAGCTTTATTAATAACCAGGTGGATATCGGTGTGCGCGTGGAAGTGCCTGCGCAGGTGTTTAAGCACATTACCGATGAAGTGTACGAGGCCAAGCTTGTGTACCGCACCCAGCGCTACAACGATTTGGTGCGCACCTTCTGCATGAACCCCAACGGTTATGTTGTGGCTGAAAATACCGACGGCATTGTAACGGTTAACGGGCACAGCTACCGCGACCCGAAACTGCACAGCAACAACACCAACTTTGCGCTTTTGGTAAGCAACACCTTTACTGAACCGTTTACCGAACCGCACCAGTACGGCAAGCGCATTGCTTCCTTCAGCAATATGCTGGGCGGCGGCGTGCTTTTGCAGCGTTTCGGCGATTTGATCAACGGACGCCGCACCAACGAGCGCCGTTTGAAAAAGAGCTTTACCAAACCTACTTTAAACGCAACCCCGGGCGATTTAAGCCTGGTACTGCCCAAACGCCAGCTTGACGATATTATTGAAATGATTTACGCGCTGGATAAAATTGCCCCCGGCATGGCCAATGCCGATACGCTTTTGTACGGCGTGGAAGTTAAGTTTTACAGCGCGCGCCTTGAGCTGGACGGCAAACTGGAAACCAAAATACACAACCTGTTTGCCTGCGGCGACGGTGCAGGCATTACGCGCGGGCTTTCGCAGGCCAGTGCCAGCGGCGTGCATGTGGCAAGGCAGATTGGCGAACGCGCCAGAAGCGGCAAATAACTGAACGGGCAGGAAGATAAACATGGTAACACCGTTAATAAGCATGCTCGGAATTACCAAAAAATTTCCGGGCGTTATAGCCAACAATAAAATAGATTTAGAATTATACCCCGGCGAAGTGCATGCGCTGCTTGGCGAAAACGGCAGCGGCAAAAGTACGCTGATGAGCATTTTAACCGGGCTTTACCAGCCGACAGAAGGCAAAATACTGGTTGACGGCAAGGAAACGCAGTTTTCTTCGCCGGCGGACGCCATTTCAAGCGGCATCGGCATGGTGCACCAGCATTTTAAGCTGATTGAATCCTTCACCGTGGCGGAAAACATTGCCTTAAGCGATACGCACGGCAGCTTTAAGCTTGATATGGCGCAGCTGGAAGCCGACATTGAAGAATTAAGCAGTTACTACGGCTTAAAAATAGACCCGCACGCCTTTGTATGGCAGCTTGGCGTCGGCGAAAAGCAGCGCGTGGAAATTCTGCGTATGCTGTACCACAAAAGCCGGGTGCTGATACTTGACGAACCTACTGCGGTGCTGACGCCGCAGGAAACGCGCGAGTTGTTTGCCAACCTGCGCAAAATGGCCGACAACGGCTGCGCGGTAGTGTTTATTTCGCACAAGCTGAACGAAGTTGAAGAACTGGCAGACCGCATTACCGTTCTGCGCGGCGGCGTGGTAAGCGGACGTATGGAAAAAAGCGAAATCAACCGCGGCGCGCTGATACAAATGATGGTTGGGCGCGAGCTTAACACCAACTATCCGCATAAGCCTGCCGGTAGCGGCGATGTGGTTTTAAAACTGGAAAAAATCTCCGCCCTAGGCGATATGCACACGCTGGCGCTTGATAACGTAAGCTTTGAAATACGGGCGGGCGAAATTTACGGCATTGCCGGCGTAAGCGGCAACGGGCAGCGTGAGCTGGCGGAGGTTATTGCCGGTATGCGCCTTTCCATGGGCGGCAAAATGTATTACCGCGGGCAGGATTTTACCAATAAACCGCCGCGTGCCAAAATTGAAGCAGGCTTCAGCTATGTGCCGGAGGACCGCCTTGGCACCGGTCTTGCGCCAAACTTAAACAGCGTTGAAAACATTATTTTAAAAGAATACAACGGGCGTTTTGCCGAAGGCTGGCGCATTAAATGGCAGGCAGCCGTAAGCGCCGCCAAACATATTGTTGAAGAATTTGACATTAAGCAGGGCAGCATTTACCAGCCGGTAAAAATGATGAGCGGCGGCAATATCCAGAAGCTGCTTTTGGGGCGCGAAATTGCAGCCAAACCGCAGCTGATGGTAGTGCTGTACCCCGTGCGCGGGCTGGATATCGGCGCGATTGAAGCCGTACACAAGCTGCTTTTAAAACTTAAAGAAGAAAATACGGCGATACTCCTGGTATCGGAAGAACTGGAAGAACTTGCAGCACTGGCAGACCGCGTGGGCGTTATGTTTGCAGGTAAGCTGATGGGCGAATTTGCCGTACAGGATATGGATATTGAAAAAATCGGCGCGCTGATGGCCGGTGTAACGGATAACGGAGGTGAGGGCAAATGAAGGTAGTTCTGGAAAAACGCCTGGAACAAAGCCTGAAAGCGCAAATCGGCCTGCCCGTACTTTCGGCGCTGATGGCACTGGTTTTTTGCGGCGTATTTTTTGCCCTTACCGGCAAAGACCCGCTTCTTGTATATGAGAGCATGTTCAGCGGCGCGCTGGGCAACGATTACGGCCTTTCGGAAACTTTCGTAAAAATGATTCCGATGGCGCTGTGCGCACTTGGCATTGCCGTTGCGTTCCGCATGCAGATTTGGAATATCGGCGCGGAAGGCCAGTTTTACATGGGTGCCTGCGCCGCAACCTGGGTGCCGCTTAATTTTCCAGATTTGCCTGCGGCAGTTATGCTGCCCGCAATGTTTGTTTTGGGCGCGCTGGCAGGCGGCTTGTGGGGCCTTGTTGCGGGCTGGTTTAAAACAAAATGGCTGGTTAACGAACTTATCAGCACTTTAATGATGAACTACATTGCCATTTTGTGGGTAGATTATCTGGTATACGGCGACTGGCGCGACCCTAACGGGCTGAACTTTCCTTTAACGGCGGCCTTCCCGGATGCGGCGATGCTGCCGAGCTTCGGCGATTTGCGCGTACACGCCGGTATTTTTGTAGTGTTTATTGCGGCGGCAGTGTTTACGGTGCTGTTTAAAAGTTCGCGCTGGGGCTACGAAACAATGGTTATCGGCTCCAACCCGGCGGCTGCGCGCTATGCCGGTATGGATATTGCCCGCAACGTGCTTATTGCCATGTTCATCAGCGGCGCGGTATGCGGGCTTGCAGGCATGGTGGAGGTTTCGGGCATTGTAGGCAAGCTGCAGCACGGCATCAGCCCGGGCTACGGCTACACTGCCATTATTATAGCGTGGCTGGCGCGTTTGAACCCGCCCGCCATTATTCTGGTATCTTTTCTGTTTGCAGTTATTCACGTGGGCGGCTTTATGCTGCAAACCATGGGCATTTCCGCAGCGGCGGCAACCATGCTGCAGGGCGCGGTGCTGTTTTTCGTGGTTGGCACGGAAATTTTTACCGGCTACAAACTGCGTATTGTGAAAGGCGGTGCTGAAAATGAGTGAAGATTTTATCGTTTCGTTGCTGGCTGCCGCCATCACTATGGGCACGCCTCTTTTGTACGCAGCTTTGGGCGAAGTTATCTGCGAGCGCAGCGGTGTTATTAACCTCGGCGTTGAAGGCATGATGCTTATCGGCGCCTGCACCGGCTTTATTGCGGGCAACAGCTTCGGCAGCCCGTGGGCAGGCGTTGCGGCGGCTGTTGCTGCGGGCGCGCTTCTGGCGCTTATCCACGCGTTTTTAACCGTAACCCTGCGCGCCAACCAGGTTGTAAGCGGCCTTGCTGTAACCTTGTTCGGCACCGGGCTCAGCGGCTACCTTGGGCAGGATTACGTAGGCCAGCCTGCCGGTGCGGTATTCGGCAAAATTGCCGTGCCGCTTTTAAGCGATATTCCCATTATCGGCAGCATTCTGTTCAAGCAGGATGCGCTGGTGTATATAAGTTACTTTTTGGTGCCGCTTGCAGCGTGGTATTTTTATAAAACGCGCAGCGGGCTGTTTCTGCGTGCCATGGGCGAAAACCCTGCGGCGGTAGATGCGGCAGGCATTAATGTTTTCGGCCTGCGCTATTTATACATTGTAGTTGGCGGCGCGCTGGCTGGCATTGCCGGTGCGTACCTATCGCTTGCCTATGCCCCCAGCTGGCTGGAGAACATGACGGCGGGCCGCGGCTGGATTGCCGTTGCGCTTGTAATTTTTGCCCTGTGGGACCCCTTGCGTGCCATGGCAGGTTCGTATCTTTTCGGCGGCATCGACGCACTGGGCTTTAACTTGCAGGTGCTCGGCGTGCCGGTATCAGGCTTTATACTTAATATGATGCCGTACATTTTTACGGTGCTGGTGCTTGTGCTGGTGTTAAAACGCCGCGGCGGGCGCAGCGCATCCCCGCAGGCTCTGGGCCTTTCGTACGACCGCGAGGAAAGATAATCGTAAAAATTTGCCGCTTTGCAGGATTTTATTAAAAAAAGTAGAACATTTTAAAACATAAAAGATATGGCAAAAGCCATATCGGGAGGTGTGTAGTATGTTTAAAAAAATTCTGGTGCCTGTCGACGGTTCCGAAACGTCCTGGCGCGCACTTAATAATGCTTTGGAAATTGGCAGAAAATTTAACAGTGAAATTGTTGTAGTAAACGTTATCCAGCCGTACAATAACGCAGCTCTGCTGGCAGTACCGCTTGACCACAGCACTATCAGCCGCGGTAACAGCGAACTGGAACGCATCGGCGACAAAGTGCTTGAATACGCTAAAAACATTGTTGGCGATTATCCGCATGAAGTAAGCTACGATATGGAAGTTGGCCATCCTTCGGAACGCATTATCGCCCTTGCCAAAAAAGTTCAGGCAGATGCAATCGTTATCGGTTCCCGCGGCCTTTCCGGCATTGCCGAATTTTTCCTTGGCAGCGTCAGCAGCAAGGTTTCGCAGTATGCGGCTGTGCCTGTGCTGATTGTGAAATAAAGTGATACTATGCTGAAAAAATTATTGGTAGCAATAGACGGTACTGAATATTCGTGGCGCGCGCTGGAATATGCCATCGGCATAGCCAAAATGGCGGAATCGGAGCTGGTTGTTTTAACCGTTGCCCGTGATGGCTTGCAGCATACGCCGCAGCTGCCGCTGGAAGGCGAACTGGCCGGTGACGTGAATGGGCCTGCCATGCAGGTAGGCAACGAAGTTTTGGGCGCTGCAAAGCATATACTTGATGAGCAGGACATTCCCTGCTCTTATGTGCTGGTTATCGGCAGCCGCCCTGCGCCGGAAATCATTAAGCAGTGCCGCAAGGAAAAATGCGATACCATTATCATAGGTACGCGCGGTTTTGGCGCTATTGAAGGCCTGTTTAAAAACAGCGTCAGCCATATAGTAATCGAAAATGCTTCCGTGCCTGTAATTGTAATAAAATAATAAGATAGAAGTAAGCCTTTGCCTTAACGGCAGGGGCTTATTTTTTATGCCGCTTAAAAGGCATAATTATAAAATAATTAAAATAGGTATTTATAAAAAAGACTGCTGAATGGCATTGTGTATTTTAATAAATAATAAAAATATTACTCTTACAGCTAAAAACCAAACTATAACCCTACTTGTCAGTTTTGTTAGCAATATGTTAAAATATATTAATATCAATTAATGTAAAATTATTAAAATAAAACAGACTTTTGTATTTATAAATTGTTTGGGGAGTGATAGTTATGAGGAAAAGCATTGGGGTAGCGGCAGTGTGCCTGTTAGTGGCAAGCAGCGCATTAGCACAGTCGCCAATACCTACTTTTGATAAGGAAGCTGTTACGCCGCACCCGTACAACCGTACCGGTCGGCAGGATGTTATCAGTGGAGATGAAACTCCATCCGGAGAATTCCGCCCCGGTAACACCGGTACAAAAGATGACCCTGCTTTTTATGTTAAAAGCATTAAGCTTACCGGCTTTGAACTGCCGGATAAAGTGGGACGGCTTCAGGAAATTTTAAACAAATACCAAAAGCGCAGCGTTAAAGTTGCGGAACTGAATAATTTAACGGCAGAAATTACGGCATACGCCAAAGAATGCGGCTATACGGTTGCGCAGGCGGTTGTTCCGCCGCAGGAAGTTGCCGGCGGCAGCCTTGAAATAAAAGTGTATGTAGCCAATTACGATAAAATAAATATTACGCAGAATGACAGCGATATTGCTACAAGCGTGCTGAATAACTATCTTAGCGGCTTAAAGCCGGGCAGCACCATTACCGACAGCAAACTGGAAGACGCCATTAACAACATTAACGACCTTCCGGGCGTACAGGCACGCGCTGTTTTAAAACCGGGCGGCGAGCCGGGCACAACCAGCCTTGATGTTGAAGCAACGCGCAGGCCGGTTTGGAATAACTATGTGTTTGTTGATAACGGCGGCGGCTATTGGAGCGGGCGTTACCGCTACGGCTTTAATACCGAAATTAACAACCCCGGCAAAATCGGTGATAAATTTATTTTAAACGGTATGCTTTCCAGCCATGATGTTAAAAACTACGGCATCCGCTACGAACTGCCGGTTGGCAGCCGCGGCACCCGGGTTGGTATTGCTTACAGCCAAAGCTCTTATGAAATGAGCACTAACAGTTTTTACGATACGCTCGGCAAATCCAAAGGCATTAGCCTTTACGGCATGACGCCGGTTTACCGTGACCGCAGCAACCGCATAACTGCGATTTACGGTTATGACCACCGCGATATTGAAGATGAACTGCGTTTCAGCATTAATGAGTTAGGACGCATGAAAACCGAAAAAGACGCGGATGTATGGCATGTTGGCATCAGCGGCAGCCAGTACAATGTAAACCAGTTTACGCAGTACAGCTTAATTTACTGGTACGGCGATATTGATACCGAAGGGCAGAATGCTTATTATGACGGCGGCTACCATAAACTGACCGGCGACGTGTTGAACGTTTGGTATGACGGCGACTGGAATTACCGCATTAAAGCCAGCGGGCAAATGGCAAGCCGCGCACTGGACGGCAGCGAACAGTTTTACCTTGGCGGCATTAACGGCGTGCGTGCCTATGGCGCAAGCGATGGCTACGGCGACCTTGGCTACCTGGCAACGGCTGAAATCCGCCGCGCAACCGGAATTGAAGGTTTGGAAGCAGCTGTGTTTATCGACAGCGGTGCTGTTAAAAACAAGTTTGACGGTACCATGGACCACCTGGCAGGCTGGGGTGTTGGCTTACGCTACGCCAAACCCGGCGACTGGTATGCCCAGCTTGATTACGCACGCAAGATTGACGCCCGCCCCGACCGCATAGAGCGCGATGACCATGACGGCAGGCTGTGGTTCCAGCTTTATAAAATGTTCTGATTAATATTAATAAATATGTAATAGACTCATTAAAAATTCCTTTAAAAACTTACGGAGGGAAATATAATGAACAGTAAAAAGAATCTTAAACGAAACCTTTTAATATGCCTGCTGGCCGGTTCTGCCGTAATGTATACACTGCCGCTGCATGCAGCAACGAGCGTAATCGGTAATACAACGTTACCGGGGAATATTTTGCAGCAAATTGGCGGAGTTAAGCCAGAGCGTGATAATGTTAACCATGTCTTAGATGTTACTCAAAGTAACCCAAATGCTTTTATAAAATGGGATAGCTTTGATGTGGGCGGTAGTGCAACTGTTAATTTTGATTATACAGGTCAAACTAATTTTAATACGTTAAACTATGTAAACAGTGGTGCTGCTTCTCAAATATACGGTACTATTAATGCTCAGCATGGAACGTATAATGGGAACATTTTTATCGTTAATCCTGCTGGCGTACAAATAGGCAATAGTGCACAGATTAATGTTGGCAGTTTGTATGTATCAAACCAAAATTTAGATACTGTTGATTGGAGTAGTATTTCTGCAAATACAGATGTAAATACTTTTTTAAATCAATATTATACACATACTAATGCTGAACTTATGAGCCTTGGCAACATCAACGCCACCGAAGTTACTTTTGAAGGCGATGGGCGCATTGTTATTGACAGCGAGCGTTTAAAAGATGTTGCTGGTACGGAAAAATTAACTGCTGATAAGATTTTTGTTAATACTAAAGATAAAAATAATGTAGTGATTGGCTATGACGCTTATGGAAATGGTTCTTACGCCAAAGTTGATAATACTCAACTTGTTACATTAAATGGCAGTGAAAAATTAACCAAAGCCGACGGCTACATGTGGGTAGAAGATGTTGAGCAGCTGCAAGCTATTAACACTAACCTTGGCGGCAACTATGCTTTAAGAAACAGTATTGATGCGACGAGTACGGCTAATTGGAATGAAGTTAATGACACCTATGAAGGTTTTAACCCAATAGGTCTTGATGAAAAAACCGGCAAGGTAATAGTTAATGATAATAATGAACACGGTTTTACCGGTAATTTTGACGGACTTGATTATAACATTTTTGGCTTAACTATTAATAGAGAAAATGAAGCCAATGTTGGTTTGTTTGGTGTTGCGCATAATGCTAATATTAATAATGTGACGCTTGTCGGCGGCAGCATTACAGGCGGCAGCGTGGTAGGCAGTGTTGTTGGCGCGGCACTTGGCAATACGCATATTACTAATGCAACAAATAGCGCTTCTGTAACTGGTAATACGGATGTTGGCGGTATTGTTGGTTACAGCGATGATGATATTGATAATACTAAAAACGGTAATATTACAACTGATGCACATTTTAGTAATCTTATCAATACAGGCGCAGTACACAGCAATGGCGAGCAGAATACAAATGTAAGCAATGCCGGTGGGCTTATCGGCTATATGCATAACGGTACTTTAGACGGCAACAGCTACAACCTCGGCAACGTATCCGGCAATGGCTATAACGTTGGCGGGCTGGTTGGCCATGCCGTAAATTCAACCATTGGCGATGGTACTAACCTTGTTTACAACCGCATGGACGTTACCGGCGCTTACAATGTAGGCGGTATTGTCGGTAATATGACAGAAAGCACCGTACAAAATGCCGAAAACAGCGGTACTGTATTGGCGAGTGGTAGTTTAACAGATGAATATAATTATCATACAGATATAACGGATGTAAACAAGCTTCCTGATGTCAGCAGACCTCTTAATAACGGTATTGTTTCGATAGATGTAAATGTTGCTAACGTTGGTGGTATTGCTGGTAGTTCTTCTGGCAACAGTATAATAACAGATGTTTTAAATACTGGAGATATAAGCAGCGGCAAAGGTAATGGTAAAGAAAATATAAATAACCAAGAATATAATTATGAATACTATACTGCCGGCAATGTTGGCGGCATAGTTGGCAGTGCTGTTAATACTGATATAACTAATGCAACAAATAAAGAAAACTCCGTACGCGGAGCGCATAACGTAGGCGGCATAGCCGGATATTTTAGTGGTACAGGTACTATAGATAAAGGTATCAATGACGGCGGCGATATTATGGCTACCGGTGCACGTAATGGCAATGGATTTGTTATGGAAAGTGTACGTCAGAGTGGCGATGAAGATTTTATTATAGGCAATATTGGCGGTATTGTTGGTTATATGGAGGGTAATGATGTAAAAGTTACCGGCAGTGCAAACCGTGGAATTGTACATACAGAAAATATTGAAGATGCTGATAATGTGCTTACAATAAGCAAAGCTGCTAATGTCGGCGGTATAGTTGGGAAGATTGATGCTAATACTAATGAGCCTGAATTATTGACTGATTTCCGTAATGGAAATTATAAGAACGCATCTGTTTCTAACAGTTATAATACCGGTAACGTTACGGGTTATACCGGCGTTGGCGGCGTCATTGGCATGATGTATAACGGTTCTGTTGCCGGTTCGTATAATCAGGGCGCAATTAATACTACCCGTCAAGTATATAGAGGGGGAGGAAGTAACATTGACCCCTTGAATATGGGCGGTATTGTTGGTGATACTACCGAACAGACAAGTGCTTCAGCGGTTATTTACGATGTTTATAACGAAGGTCAGATTGGCGATGAAAATTTTGAATTTTATGCCCGTCATGTGGGCGGTATTGTTGGGCGCCTTTCCGGTACAGTAGAAAAAGCCTATAATACAGGTAATATTACAGTTCGTTCAGCAACGGAATTACAAGTTGGCGGCATTGCCGGTGCAGCGGAAATGGGAGATAAAACTTTAGAAAATGCTTATAACCTTGGTACAATTAGAGGATATAAAGAAAGAGTAGATAATTTGAATAATCCTCAGAATGGTACTGATGAATATATTTATGTAGGCGGTATTATCGGCAGGGCACGCGGACGCAATGCACTTACTATCAAAAATGTTTACACAATGGGTAACCTTTATGCAGGCGTAGGTACTTATAACGATGCCACAGGTACTTATAGTTACAAACATACTCAAACAAATGGCCTTGGTGCTATTTATGGAGGAAATGAAGCACCAACATTACAAGGCGCAAACTATATAGTACGTGATATAGATTATAAAGATTATTTTAAAGATTTATCAAGGCAAAACAATGTTAATGATATAGAATATGGTAAAAGATATAGTCAGAATGAGTATGAATTTGTAAATGTTGGCGCAGCAGAAGATAAGATTTTCTCTAACCAAGATGGCGGCGCAGTTAACAATGCAACTGATAATAACTGGCGTATTTACGAAGACAGTACTACACCTATTTTAAACGCCTTTTTGCCTAATGTTGAGAATTATTTTGATAATGATAATAATATGACCAACATTAACACGATTCAGTATGGTACAGCATATAATCCGCTGCTTACAATTATTAAAGCTAATGGAGATTTAAGTTATGACTGGAATAAGCTTGGCATTAGCGGTGCAGCAAGCCTCGCTGTTTATGGCGGCGGCTTAACACTTGATAATGTAGATACATCTGGCGGGACTGGATATTATAGTGGCTTATTGTATACCGATAAAGATTTAACGCTTATTGCTACAAATAAAAATAATGAGCCTGATGCTACTAAAGTAAGTGGCGATATTGGATTAGGCAGTGGAGCAGAACTGTACGGTTCGTCTGTTAAAATTGAAGCCGACGGAACAGTAACGGTTTATGGCAGTGTAACTGCAACTGGCGAAACAGCAGATTTAACCGGTGATATTAACATTACTGCCGGAGATGTTGATGTTTACGGTACTTTAACTACCGGTAAGCCTGTTAGTATTGCTGGCATAGAAGATTCTGCCCATGATGTTGATACAAATTTTGAACATGTTAATAACCCTAATGAAGCAATGATTCATATTAGTGAACGGTTTGCACACGAAATTAATTCTGTAAATGGTGCAACAAGTAATATTACTATTAATGCAGGTACTAAACTTGTTGTTGGTGATGACGGCAAACCGATTTTGGATGCAGAAGGTAATAAGCAATATGTTAATATCGGAGATGGCAACGTTAACCTGTATTTTGGTAACAAAGAACAGGGGCTTATTACAACCGGCGGCGATTTGAATGTTGAAGCAACCGGTGACGTTTATGTTGACAGTGACCTTGACATTGGAGGAGATTTAACCCTTACCGGCAATGGTGCAAACAGTGAGGTTGTGCTTGACCTTACTAATATCGGGCAAGTACAGGCCAAAAATGGCACGGTTGATGATGCTGTAACTGGTTTGCATAATTTCATGCATCATTTTAGTGATACTGCTGGTGGTGGTGCACAAGCAGGTAATAAAACTATCTCTTTAAACTCTGCTTCCGGTGATAGCAAAATTACCGTTGATATGTGGGATTACGAAAGTAATAGATTCAATTTAAAAAAATATGATGGTGATGGACATACTTTTAAAGATGAACTTGACAATATAACCATTAAAGACGGTGATAAAGGAGAATTAACGGCTTCGAAAGTTACTTATATTTGGGTAAGTGATGCAGATCAGTTGCAAGGTATTAATAACAATGGCGCTGAAGGCTTAGAGTATAACTATGCTCTTAAAGGCGACATCAATGCTAGCGGCGTAACTGATTATGTAGCTATTGGTGCTGACACAGGCGAATTTGCCGGTACTTTTGACGGCCGAGGCAACCGCATTATTGGATTAGAAGTTGACAATGAAAGCAATGCGGGTATTTTCAGTCAAATTAATCAAGCCGGCACGGTTAAAAACCTTAACGTTTACAGCGGCACGTTTACAGGCTCATCTACCGCAGGTGCTATTGCAGGCATTAACAACGGCACGATTGAAAACATTACCGCGTTTGGCAACACTGTAACCGTTACTGGTGATGACGGTAATGCAGGCGGTATTGCAGGAACGAACAGTGGCACTGTTGATGATGTTGAAAGTACAGGCAGCGTTATTGCAGGTGGTACTAATGCGATTGCAGGCGGCTTGGTTGGCACAAATAACGGCACACTCGGAAACAGTTACAGCAACAGTGCTGTTACTGCCAATATAGGAACAGGCTCCGGTCTTGGCGGCGTTGTTGGCGTTAATACTGAAAATGGCAATGTTTCACTGGTTGACAGCCTTGGCGTAACCAACGGCGGTGCGCATCTCAGTAATAAGGTCGGCGGCGTAATTGGCATTAATAACGGTACGCTTAACAGTGCTTATAACGAAAGTATCGTCAGCGGCAAAGATAATGTTGGCGGTATCATCGGCACTAATGCCGGAACTTATAATGAAGCTGATAAAAAATGGGAATCAGGTACGGTAAGTAACGTTGTTAACGCAACCAGCGTAACCAGTGATGCTGCTGATAGCAAAAATGTTGGCGGACTTGTTGGTACTAACACCGGCAGCGTAACCAACGGACGCAACAACGGCACCATTACCGGCACTAAATACGTCGGCGGTTTGGTTGGCGATAATGCAAATGCAAATTCCATTTTAACCAACCTTGTTAACGATAGCTCTGCCGAAATCTTAGGCGAAGAATACGTCGGCGGCATTGCAGGCAGTAACAGCGGTACGATTACGGCTGACGAAAAGAATGATAACCTTGTTAACAGGGGCTCTATTACCGGTGTTCAGTATGTTGGTGGTATTACCGGCGAAAATAAAGGCACGATTACTAATACTAATAATGATGTTGAATTGTTTGTAAATACTGACAAAGTAACAGCTGATAAACAAGCACAATATTTTGGTGGCGTAGCTGGTATAAACCAAAATGGTGGTATTATTAAAGATGCTACTAATACTGCTGATGTAAATGCTTACAGCGCAACTTATGTTGGTGGTGTTGTTGGCAAAAATGACGGTACTTTGCAGGATATGGCTGGCAACAGCGGTAACGTAACTGGTAAAAATTTTGTTGGCGGTGTTGCTGGGCTGAATAACAAAGATATTGACGGTGTAAATGCTTCTAATACTGGTGTTGTAAAAGCTACTGAAGGCGGCGCAGGCGGTATTTTTGCTGAAAATACTGGTGATATTATTAATTCAACTCTCACTAATAACAAAATTGTAGCAGGCGGCGCCCATACAGGTGCTACCGGTGGCATTATTGGTAAAAACAGCGGTGATATTACTAAAACTTCGTTGAAAAACGAGGTCAATGGGCAGGTTATCGGCATGAATAATGTCGGCGGCTTGATAGGTGAGAATACCGGTAAAATTGAAGGCGGACGTGATGACGCTGATAGTTATTACAAATACCAAATTTACAATAATGGTGTTATTAACGTAGGTACTTGGACAGATAATGATGGCGACGGAATAGTTGATGCTGATGAAATTCAAGGTTTGGCAGAAGGTGCAACAAGTACCAACATCGGCGGCCTGTTTGGTACTAACAGCGGTAAAGTAGAAGCTGCGTATAACACCGGCGCAATCAACGCAAGTGGCAGTACTAATGTCGGTGGCATTGCAGGCGTGAATGAACAAGGCGGCAAGCTTGACCAGGTATTTAACACCGTCATGACAGGCGTAGATGATAAAGGTAATAATATATATGGCACTATTACTGGCAAGGATAACGTCGGCGGCTTGGTTGGCACCAACAGCGGCACGCTGAGCAATGCTTATAATACGACTGGTGTTGAAGGTGCAAAAGGTTCTACTGGTAATGCAGTTGGCGAAAATAATGATAACACAACAGTAAGTAACGTTTATGATGTTACTAATACTAATAATAAACTTATTGGTGAAAATAGTAATGGTGCAATCGTAGATAATTCTTATACTTCTGCTAAGCAAGAAGAATCTGCTGATGGCACTGATGGAATTACCTATATTTCTGCTGATAAAGCGAAATATAAAGAAAGTTACAAAAATTTTGCAGATGGTACTTGGAAATTCTATGACGGTTATAGCAATCCGCTGCTCAGTGTATTTTTGACAAAAGTTAAAGTTAACCAAGATAAAGTTAATGAGTATATGAACGAACATAAGGTTTACAATGGAACTGTGCAGCAATTAACTGCTGCTGACATTAAAAATCTTATTGAAAGTGGCGCAATTTATGTTAATGGGTTAACTAAAGAAGAGGCATTTGAGGCATTTAACAATAACAATAGCTTAATTAGCAGTATTGGTTACAAAGATGTTGGAGAACATAGTAACTGGTTATATTCCGGACAAATTGCTTCCGGAAGTCAGGATGCCACTTTTAACCCCAATAACCTTGGTTATGATATTGTGTTAACGGCTTCGATTGCTCAAGCAGAATTAAGTATAAGCGATATTTTAGCTAATATAGTATATGGTGGAAATACATATACTGATATTGCAGGTGGCTCTTTAACAGGTATTATCAATAACGATGATGTTTATTTGCGTGATAAAAATGGTAATAAGATTTCAATAACCAGTGATTTAATAGCAGATTATCTTTCTGGAGATTATGCAGCAAATAAAGGTAACAGAAATACTGCTGATGTTAAGCGCGACCAAAATAATAATGTTATAGCATATGAAGATGCCATTTCTGTTGACGGTATTAGTCTTGGTGGAACTGCATCAGGAAACTATAAGCTCACTGATACAACAATAAGTGGTGATATTACCGTAACACCTGCTACTTTAAATATTACATTGAATGATATTTATCGTATTTATGGAGATCATAAAACTATATATAGTAATTATGATGCAACACAAACCGGTGACTATGGTATAAAAAATGTAAGCGGGCTTGTAAACGGCGACCAAGATAATTTGAAGAACCTTATTGTAAAAGCTATTTCGGATGGTGCGCTTGATGATTATGCAAATCCGACAAAGACAAATGATGTTACAAAAGACGGATATAAATGGACTGGTGAGTTTAGCGGTATTGATAATGTAAATTCTAATTATACAATTACTGTAGACGGCGGTAACTCCATAGTAAAAGCAAAAACAATTACGATAAAAGATTTACTTGCTTCAATTGTTTACGGTAATCAAGATAATAAAGGATTACAGATTAATACAGGTGCAAGCCTTGCTGATGGCAGTATAGTATACGGTGACGATGTAAGACTTGTTACCGATAACGCCCAATACACAACTGGCGGTGCATACGAGGATAACAAAGGTGGGCGTACAACAGCAGATGTTGGCGAATATACCAATAGTTTATTTGTTAGCGGTTTAAGTTTAACTGGCGACAAAGCCGGAAACTATGTTCTTAATACAACTGCTGCCGTTGGCAATATTGAAGTAACAAAAGCCAACTTGATAATTAATGTAGGTAATGCCGAAACTGTTTATGGCGATGCATTTAACGATAATGATTATACTCATACGTTAAGCGGCGTTACAAACGGCGATTCTGATACCGTAATTGATGGTTTGCTTGGCGGTAATTATGATAATACTGTATCTGTTGAAGCAGGTAAAGATACAGCTAATGCTGGAACTTATAAAGACGCACTCGGTTTTGTAAATTACCAGCAATTGAAAAATTATGACGTTCAAGTTGAAAATGGTGATGTAATCATTAACAAAAAACAAATCACCATCGGTGCAAATGACGAGCAAATTCTTGTTGGTGAAACGCCGAATTATAGTGGCACGGATATTGACAACGTGCTTGTCAACGGCGACAGTTTAAATGGAAACTATCATTACGGTGTTGAAGATGGTACTGTTGAAAGTGTAACTGGCACTCATACTGGTGTAATTGGCATATGGATTGGCGGAGTTTTCTATGATTTGTCGCAAAATGTTGACTGGACACAGGCAGGTAGCTTCTTTAGTAATTATGAAGTTAATTATACTCCTGGAACTTTGACAGTCAGCGCATATGATATTCCTGAAGACTGGCCGCATAACCGTTGGGATTACCTCTTTAACGACGCTCCGTTCGACCGCAATAAAGACTTCCGTGAACGCAAAGCAGAAGTAAACTTTGTTGACGGCGCTATGGAGATTTAAACAGAGTAGCTTTTACAACTCAATAATCGCGTTAGCCTGAATTTGGCAAACCAAAAACAAAACGCCTGCGGAAAACTCCGCAGGCGTTTGTGCGTTGTATGGTATGGAATTTATGGTAGTTTTGTCTAAAGTGGTCGAAATCGACCAGTTTAAAATGTGACTATTTATTTTTGACAATTTCTTTTATACTTTCAGCAGGTGTAGGCAGGTTTTCAGGCATGGTGCCGCCGAGTTCTTTAATGGTTTGGCGCACGGTACGGGCAACTGTGTAATGCGCTTTGTTGGCTTCTTCTTTTGTGGTTATGCCTTCACGGCGTAGTTTTGCGTCGGTCTGCGTAATGCGGAAGAGATTAGCGCCAAGTTCTTCGCTGCTCATGTTGTCTAAAATTTCCTGATTGCCTTTTAAACCTTTGCGGCGTTTAATATCACCGGCAGTTTCACCACCGTATAAACCCATGTAACCGCTGTTTTGAAACAGTGCAAAGTCGAGGCTTGTTTTAACGCCTGCTGCAAAAGCTGCGTCGGCAAGGGCTATGTTTTGCTGCTTTATATCTTTGCGGGCAGAAAGACGTGCGTCAATTTCTTTATTAAGCGCTTCGGCTGCTTCGATATCGTGGATGCGGTCAGCACCGAGCTGTGCCAGCCATTGTTTAAACGGTTCTGCTTTGGGTGAGGGTATCGATTGGATAATACGCAGTATGCCTTCTGTATCGGCAACGTCAGTAAGGCGCATTTTGCCGTCACTGGCTTTTAGTTTCAAACGTACGATTTTTTCGTACGTTTCATTTGCACCTTCAGATTTTAGTTTACGCTTTAAATCGCTCCAATAGCGTTTTGCGTTGCTTGCTTCGCTTAATGCACCTACTACATCCACAACAGAAAAATACCATTGTTGTTCTTCATCGTTCCATACGGAGCGTATTTGACTGGTTTGAAATTCTTTAATGCTTTTCATACATATCTCCTTATCATAAATAAGCAGTTTGCAAAGGTTGTTTACAAACTGCTTATGGAGTGGTTGTGTTTAGTTGCTGAAAATATACTTCCTTCAATACGACCTGTCGCCCATTACGGGGTGTTTGCCGGGGGCAAGGTGCAGGCGTTTGGCAAGTTCCACCGCTTCCTCAAGTGGCAGGTCGCCGGCACGCTCACCGTTTTTTTCAAATATGCAGTGCGGGTCTTTGCTGCCAACTTCGCCGCCGGGCAGGTAAATGTATTCTCTGTTGTCGTTGTCGGCAAGTATAATGCCTGCAAGTAACTGTTCCGCTAAAATTTTGCTCATTGCTGCTCCTTAAAACATGCGGCGTTTCCACAGCCAGTAGCCGGTAACACCGGCAACCAGAAGCGAGGTGCCGCCTATTACAAGAAATCCGTACGGGCTGTCGGAAAGCGGTACGGGCACGTTCATGCCCCATAAGCCGCCGATGGTGGTTGGTATGGCCAGTATAATCGTTACGGATGCCAGAAACTTCATTACAAGGTTCAGGTTGTTGCTGATGATGGAGGCAAATACTTCCATCATGCTGTTTAAAATGTGGCTGTACATTTCAACCATTTCAATAGCCTGCTTGTATTCGATGATAACGTCTTCCAGCAAATCCTCGTCTTCTTCATACAGCTTGATGAGGTGCGCGCTCTGGTTGGTGGAGCGCAGGCGCAGCAGTTTTTCGGTTACAATGTAGTTGCTGCGCAGGGAGGTTGTAAAGTATGTTAAGGATTTCTGCAGGTCCAGCATATTAAAAAGTTCGCTGTTTTCCATGGATTTGCGCAGGTGCTGTTCCAGTTCGTCGGTGCGTTTGATAATAATGCGGATGTATTTCAGATATAATGTTGCCGATTTATAGAGTATCTGAAAAAGAAAGCGCGTCTTTTTAAAAGTGCTGAACATTTTATAGTTGTAGGAAGAAAAATCGGCGATAACGGCGTTAGGCTCCAGGCAGACGGTTACAATGTAATCTGCCGATACGATAATGCCGAGCGGCAGGGTGTCGTAATCTTTGTTGCTGCGCAGGACAGGGATGTCGATAAGGGTGAGTATCTGGTCATCCTCTGTTTCGATACGGGATTTTTCTTCATCGTCAAGCGCGGCGCTTAAAAAGTCCATCTGAATGCCGGTGGCGTCCGCCACTTCGTGCAGTTCTTCGGGTGAGGGACTGACGATGTCTATCCAGCAGCCTTTTTCCAGGCTGTCCAGTTCCAGTTCGTCCATGCCGTTATTGGTGCTTTTCATAATTCTGTACATTGGCGGTCCCTCCTTCCGTTTGCAATGTGAATTAAAGCCGCAGCGCAGGGCTGTAAATTTAATTCACTCTGCAATCTTTTAAATATTCGGCACAAAAGCGCAAAATCCTTGTTAAAGGCGCATTTTAGTTAAATTTTTTACAAAATTTTAAACTGTAGGGGCAGAGTTTTTACTTTTCTTTAATAAAAATTGTTGATATAATATAACTAATTTTAAAAGTAGGAGGGTAGTATTGTAGCTTAGAGCGGATTTTTTGTGAAGAAAGGTAGTGCAGCAGGATGAATGTTCAGTTGATTATTGTTGTTGTGTATATTGCGCTTTTGTTCGCAATAAGTTTTTACGTTAAAAGCAGGGCGGATAAAGGCTCTGCGGAATATCTTTTTGCAGGGCGCAAACTTGGCCCGGTGCTGATTGCCGTTAATATTACGGGGCTTGCCGTTGGTGCGGCTTCTACCGTTGGCGTTGCCGAAAACGCTTACAAGGTTGGCATGGCGGCAGGCTGGTACAACGCGGCGTGGAGCGCGGGCGCTATTATTATGGGCCTTGTGGCGGCGGGCAAGCTGCGTGCCATGAAGGTTTCCACCATTCCGGAATTTTTTGAAAAATATTACGATACCAAAGGCCGCGTTATCAGCGCGGTTGGGCTTGTAATTATCATGTCCGTTATTACGGCGCTTCAGTATCTCGCCGGCGGCGCGATTCTGGCTTCGCTTCTGCCCGAATATTTTTCGTTCCGCGGCGGCATGATTGTAAGCGCGGTGGTATTTATCGGCATTACGCTTATCGGCGGTTTGTGGTCGAGCGGTTTGTCCAATATCGTCAGCGTTGTTTTGATATACGCGGGCATTTTATATTCCTGCGTGGCAGCAGTGGACCACAGCGGCGGGCTTGATGCCATTGCGGCGCAGCTTCCGGCCGGGCTTGACTGGTTTGACCCGTTTGCAGGCATTCCGCTGGCCGTTATTATCGGCTGGTTTATTGTTATGATTACGCAGGCCATTACGGCGCAGGGCCCTGTGCAGATTGCCTGCGGTGCGCGTGACGCCAAAACCGCGCGCAACGGCTTTATTCTTGGCGGCCTTTTAATTTTCCCGGTAGGCTTCTTGTGCGCGCTTTTAGGCATTATCGGCAAGGTGCAGTTCCCGGAAATTTCGGCAACGCTGGCTTTGCCTAAGGTTGTTATGGCGCTTGACCCCATTGCCTCTGGCACAACGCTTGCGGCGCTGTGGGCAGCGGACGTATCTACCGCCTGCACAATTCTTCTGGGCGCAGGCACGCTGTTCAGCCAGGATATTTACAAACGCTTTATTAATCCGTCCGTTACGGACGACCGCTTTGTTAAAATTAACCGCCTGACTATTCTGGCGGTTGGCATTATAACCTTATGGTTTGCTTTTAACGCTGCCGGTATTTTAAAAACCATGGTGGCAGGGCTTTCGATGACGACGGCGCTGACCTGTGTATTTTTGTTTACGGTGTTTGCGCCCGGTTTGTGCCGCCGCAGCAGCGCATTCTGGACTACTCTTGCAGGGCTTTTGGGCCTTGTGGTATGGGAGTTTGTACCGGCGCTGCACGTTTTGCAGCATGTAATTTATTTTGAATGGCTGCTGTGCATTATCGTGTTCCTTATTGTAGCCGTGTTTGACAAAACACCTATTAAAAAACCGGAAATGGTGGAGGAAGACTGACCATGGCAGAACAGAAACTGACGAGCATTGAAATAGGGCGTGCGGCACTGCGCATTGCCGTTACCGAAAACCGTGCGGAGGAGCAGCGCATTAAAGAGCAGCTGGCGGCAAAGGGCATCCGCAGCACGGCGGTTGATTTTGGCGGCGAGTTTATGCCGAGCGTTGTTAAAATTGTGGAGCGTGCCGTTGTTGCAGCGCAGCGTCAGGGCATTGTTACGGAAACCCACGTCGGCGCGGGCGCTGTTGCAGGCGCTGCCCACGCTGCTTTGGAGCAGCTTGTGACGAAGGCGGCCGGCTTTAACGTGGGCGGCAAAATTGGCATTGCCCGCAGCGGCGAGCATTTGTGCGTTGCCATATATATGGCGGTGGGCGTGCTGAACCTTGACGAATTGTGCGTGGCTTTGGGGCACCGTTCACTGGCAAGTGAAGAATAAAGGAGCAGTATGAATATTATAGATATTATCGGGCCTGTAATGATTGGCCCTTCAAGTTCGCATACGGCGGGCGCGGTAAGGCTGGGGCTTTTAGCTGCCGGTATTCTGGGCGCGCCGCCTGTTAAAGCACAGATTGATTTGCACGGCAGCTTTGCGCATACCTACCGCGGACACGGCACGGATGTGGCGCTTTTAGCCGGGCTTATGGGCTGGCTGCCTGATGACGCGCGTATTCCGCAGGCGCGTAAATATGCCGCGGAAGCAGGGCTGGAATATAATTTTGCCAAAGTAAACCTTGGTGATTTAACCCACCCCAATACAGCGCGCTTTACGCTGACTGCAAAAGACGGCAAAAGCTGCGAGGTTATCGGCTCATCCATCGGCGGCGGGCAGGTTAAGGTATCTGCTATTGACGGCGCGGAGGTTGAGCTGGACGGCAAACTGCCTGCGCTGTTGGTATCGCATACCGACAAGCCCGGCGTGATTGCGCTTGTAAGCAGCACGCTGGCAAGTGCCTCTGTAAATATCGCAACCATGCGCGTGTTCCGCAAAAATAAAGGCGGGCTGGCAACCATGGTGCTTGAGTGCGACCAGAATGTGCAGCCTGCGATAGTGCAGCTGCTGGCGGCGCTGCCGCCTATTGACACGGTGCGCTTTGTAGACAGCGTGCTTTGAGGTGAAAGATGGCAAACGACAAAATTTCATTAAACGCATTAATAGAAGAAGCAGAAGCGGCAAAACTGAGCCTGAACGCTTATTTGCTGCCGCAGAGCGCTGCTGAACTGGAAATTACGGAGGAAGAACTGCTTGCCCAAATGGCGCAGATGCTGAAAGTAATGGAAGAAGCCGCAGCCTACGGCCTGACGGGCGTGCGCTCGCACAGCGGCTTAACCGGCGGCAGTGCGCTTAAACTGCAAAACGCGGCAGCGCAGCCCGGTTTTAATAAACTTTTGGGCGCTCTTGCAACGGACGCCGTAACTTATGCCCTTGCTGTAAGCGAATGCAATGCTGCCATGGGCAGAATTGTGGCGGCTCCCACGGCAGGTGCGGCAGGCGTGCTTCCCGGCGTGCTGCTGGCTTTAAAAAAGCACTGTAATTTAACGGAAGAACAGCTGGCACGCGCACTTGTTATGGCAGGGCAAATCGGGCTTGTAATTGCAGCCCGTGCCTCGCTTGCAGGTGCGGTTGGCGGCTGCCAGGCAGAATGCGGCAGTGCGGCGGCCATGGCGGCAGGCGCGGCTGTTGACGCTTTGGGCGGCACTCCTGCGCAGGCAGGTACTGCTGTGAGCATTGTTTTTAAAAACATGCTGGGGCTTGTGTGCGACCCTGTGGCAGGGCTTGTGGAAGTGCCCTGCATAAAACGCAACGGCGGTGCGGCAGTGCAGGCGCTTTTGGCGGCAGAAATGGCGCTGGCAGGCATCGGCAGCTTTATTCCGGCGGATGAAGCCATTGACGCCATGAAATGGGTGGGCGATTCCATGCCCTGCGCATTGCGCGAAACTGCGGGCGGGGGCCTAGCGCAAACACCTACGGCGCTGGCGTGGGCCAAAGCGTGGTTTGAACGCGAATAGCCGCAAAAAGCGGTTTTGTAAAATTAATGACATTTTATATTAAAAATTTTTACAAAAAATATTGACAGAACCTGTCTGCTATGATAGAATTACATTCGTCGCCAAGCGTATCTTGGTAAAATGGTGGCTGTGGTGAAGCGGTTAACACGGCGGATTGTGGCTCCGTTACGCGAGGGTTCGAATCCCTCCAGTCACCCCATATTTTTTGGGGCGTAGCCAAGTCGGTAAGGCACGGGACTTTGACTCCCGCATGCGTTGGTTCGAGTCCAGCCGCCCCAGCCAAATAACGTGATCCACTAGCTCAGTCGGTAGAGCACCTGACTTTTAATCAGGGTGTCCCGCGTTCGAGTCGCGGGTGGATCACCATTTTTTTATCTGTTAAACGCTGTACCAATGCAGGTGCAGCGTTTTTGTGTTTTCTGTTGGAGCAACCAATCAGAGTGTATTGGGAGCAACGTGGTGAGAATAACTGGTAAAAATAATAACGCCGCGGCTTGTGTCACGGCGTTTCTTTCTGCTGTATTTTATTTTAGCCTTCCGTCCGGCGCTTTGCTTCTCTTTCTTTTTGCAGGGCTTCCTGCTGCTGTTTTTCACGCTTGCGTATATCGCGCAGGCAGCCGAAAAAAACATAAAGGAAAAAGCAGTTTATGCCCAAACCAACAGTTGCCACATACATACGCCCCGAAGGGTCCATACCCTGTGAACAGCTATAAAAAATCCAATTCCAAAGGCCCATAAAAAGAGCGAAAAAAATATATAAAAACGGGCGTGTAACTTTAGGGTCGTCTGTTTCATAAGTCCACCAGACGCCGTGCCCTTTGCGGTATTCCAAGCCGCCCGGCCCGTCATGCTCCACAAAGCCGTCTTTGGGCGTCTGGCGTACAACGCCTTTTTTACTGTAACTGCCGTTGGCGTTCTTTTTAAAGGAGGTAGTTTTTTCTTCCATAATTGCCTCCGCGGGTTTACTGTCATAATAGGTAACATAGATTTTAAGTTAATTACTTTAATTTTATTATATAGAACAGATTCTATTTTATCTATCAGACTTATGTAAAATTTAAATGTTGAAAAATTGAGCCGCTTAATATATAATAATAAAGTCAATTTAAATGCGGATGTGGCGGAACTGGCAGACGCACTAGACTTAGGATCTAGCGCCTTCGGCGTGCAGGTTCGACTCCTGTCATCCGCACCAGCATTCAACGTCCTGCTTTGGCAGGATGTTTTTTTATGCCCGTTTTACATTTTTACGCGATAGTTTTATAATAAAAATATCCGTTATTTTTTATTGAGGGAGCAGATGGTTTATGTTAGGAACGATTGTAAATACCTGCACTATTTTAACAGGCAGCTTTGTGGGCAGCTTTTTAAGCCGCGGCATCAGCGAAAAATATAAAACAGCGCTGTTTGACGCCTTGGGGCTGGCAACGGTTGGGCTTGGCGCCAACGCCGTTGTGCATAACCTGCCCAACAGCGAATATCCGGTGCTTTTTATTGCAAGCCTTGCCATCGGTACAATTATCGGCACAAGGCTTGATATCTGCGGGCGCTTCAACGCCCTGCTTGCGCACTGCAAGGGCGGCGGCAAGCTGGCGGAAGGGCTTTCTACGGCGATACTTCTGTTCTGTATCGGCACGCTTTCCATTTTAGGGCCTATCGAAAGCCGCCTTAACGGCAACAATACTTACCTTTTTACCAATGCAACGCTTGATTTGGTATCTTCCATGATTTTTGCCTCTACTTACGGCTTTGGCATTGCCATTGCAGCGGCGGTGCTGTTTTGCTGGCAGGGCAGTATTTATCTGTTTGCCGGTGTTATTGCGCCGTATTTAACGCCGGGCATGATGACGGAAATATCGCTTTTGGGCGGCATTTTCCTGCTGAGCAGCGGTGTGGGCATTTTGCAGCTGCGCGACTGCAAAACCTTAAATATGCTGCCTTCGCTTTTAGTGCCGCCGTTGTGGTTTACTATTTTAAGTTTTTTACAGTAATTTTAACAGAAAAATATATTATAATGTTACACTGTGTTGACGAATTAGCCGGAAATGTTTATAATTAGTATCATGATATTTGATAATTAATGAAAGGTGTTGTTTAAAGTGAGTACTACATACAGTGTTTATTTACCTAATTACAGCGTAGGGCCGGACTGCTACGAAGCAATTCCGTCCGTAACGGCAAGATATGGCAAAAAGGTTGTTATTATCGGCGGCAAAACCGCGCTGAGCAAAGCCCAGGATGCAATTCTTGCAGCTGTAAAAGGGCACCTTGATGTTACGGCTGTGCTTTGGTACGGCGGCAACTCTACCTATGAAAATGTTGATATGCTGATGAATACCAAAGAAGTTCAGGAAGCCGATATGGTATTTGCTGTTGGCGGCGGCCGTGCTGTTGACTGCTGCAAAACCATGGCGGATAAAATGGGCAAACCCGTTTTCACGTTCCCGACCATTGCTTCCAACTGCGCTGCCTGCACCGCTATCTGCGTTATGTATAAACAGGATGGCAGCCTCGCCGGTTACTATTATCCGAAACACTGCGCAGAACATACTTTTATCAATACCAAAATTATTGCCGAAGCACCGGAAAAACTTTTGTGGGCCGGCATTGGCGACGCACTCAGCAAAGAATGCGAGGTTTTGATTGCCACCGAAGGCAAAAAACTTTTAAATACCCCGCTGTTGGGCCGCGCTCTGGCTGGTGCCTGCACTTCGCCGCTGTTTGAATACGGCAAACAGGCTTTGGCAGACTGCAAAAACAATGTTGTTTCCGAAGCAATTCAGGAAGTTGCGCTGGATATCATCATGAGCACCGGCATTGTTTCCAACCTTACCACCACCGAAAACGATTACTACTATAATTCTTCGCTGGGACACTGCTTCTACAACGCTTACACCGGCCTTGCCTGCGCAGAACGCCATATGCACGGCGAAGTGGTTTCCTTCGGTGTAATTGTGCTTTTAACCTGCGACAAGCAGTTTGAACTGCGCGACAAGATTGCAAAATTCAATAAGGAACTGGGCCTGCCTGTAACCTTAAAAGAACTGGAAGTTGACGAAGCCGGTCTTGAAAAAATCCTTGACCGCGCACCGGCAATTCTCGAATGGAAAAAGACTCCGTACGAAATGACCCGCGAAAAATTCAAACAGGCCATTTTGGATGCCGACGCTTACGGTAAAACCCTGTAATAACATATAAAACAAAAAATCCGCCTTTACGGGCGGATTTTTTATGCCTTGGCAGACTTTGCTGCCTTGTATTTTGTTTTTAAAGTGCCAGCCAGTTTACCTTATGCCTCTGCTGCGTAAGCATGCGCGCCAAATCTGCGCCGTTAAGCCAGATGGTGGCGGTGTTTGTTAAAAGCGGCACGCCGATAAGGCTTTCTTTAAAGGCCGCGTCAATAATAACCGGCACGCGGTATTCTGCATCGTTTAATGCGCCGAGCGGCGTAACGGAACCGGGCGGCAGGTTCAGCATGGCGTCCAGTTCTTCCGCGGCAGCGAAGGTTAAGCGGCGGCTGCCGAGCTGTGCACGCAGAGCCTTTAAATCCAGCTTTTTGTCCTTCGGCAAAGTTACCAGCCAAAAGTTCTGGTGTTTGTCGTCGCACAAAAACAGGGTGCGGGCAATCGCTTCCGGGTGCGGCAGCTTTAAGGCTTCGCCTTCTTCCACGGTGTAAATGGGCTGGTGTTCAGTAATTTCAAAAGTAATGCCTGCCGCGTTCAGCAGGCTGATAATTTCACTTCTTGCAGCAGCCATCAGATATGCCAGTTTTCAAAATAGTTAATCTGCATGGCGGCGCGTACATCATGCAGGGTTTCGGCTGCCGCTGCGCGCGCGGTTTCGCTGCCTTGTTTTAAAATCATTTTTACTTCGTCAAGGCGCTGTTCCCACATATGGCGGCGTTCGCGGATGGGGGCAAGCTCTGCCTGCATTACATTGTTGAGGAATTTTTTTACTTTTACGTCGCCCAGACCGCCGCGCTGGTAATGCGCTTTCAGTTCGTCAAGGTTTGCGTATTCCGGCAGAAATTCCGCAAAATGTTCGGGGCGGGAGAAAGCGTCCAGATAGATAAATACCGGGTTGCCTTCAACCTTGCCGGGGTCTTCAACGCGCACGTGGTTCGGGTCGGTAAATATCGACATAATTTTCTTTTTAATAACGTCCGCTTCGTCGCTGAGGTAAATGCAGTTGCCCAGCGATTTGCTCATTTTGGCCTTGCCGTCAATGCCGGGCAGGCGCAGGCAGGCTTTGTTGCTCGGCAGGATGATTTCCGGCTCGGTTAATGTTTCGCCGTAAACGCTGTTAAACTTGTTAACAATTTCCTTGCATTGTTCCAGCATCGGCAGCTGGTCTTCGCCGACAGGCACTGCGGTTGCGCGGAAGGCGGTAATATCGGCTGCCTGGCTGATGGGGTATACAAAAAAGCCTACGGGAATGCTGGCTTCGAAATTACGCATTTTAATTTCGGTTTTAACGGTTGGGTTGCGCTGCACGCGCGATACGGTTACAAGGTTCATATAATATGCGGTGAGCTCTGTAAGCTGCGGTACGGCAGACTGAATGAAAATGGTGGATTTTTCCGGGTCAATGCCGCAGGCAAGGTAATCAAGAGCTACTTCCAACACGTTCTCGCGCACTTTTTCGGGGTGCTCGGCGTTATCGGTCAGCGCCTGAGCGTCGGCAATCATAATAAATACCTTGTCAAACTGGCCGGAGTTTTGCAGTTCCACACGTTCTTTTAAAGAACCGGCGTAATGCCCAACGTGGAGCCTGCCGGTCGGGCGGTCGCCCGTTAAAATAATTTTCTGCATTTTCTTACCTCACAATCAAATAATATCGTAAAATCCGCCCTGGCGGAGATATAACTAATTTATATTATAACACAAATTTTGCTGTGTTAAAACAAAGCATATCTGCGCCGCAGCGCGATTTTAGTTTTTAAATTCTTATTTTAGTAAAGTTTATAATTAACTTATTTGCTGGCCGTATAAAAAATCCACAGAACAAAATTCTGTGGATTTTTTATGTTTATAGTGTCTTACAATCCTGCCTGTTCTACGCCGCTGAAAAGGTAGCCTAAATGCGTGGTGCTGTTTAAAAGCACGGCGCGCCATACGCCTTCATTATATTCCAGTACGTTAATGCAGCAGTTATCCTGCTTGATGTGCCAGAAGTGGCTCATATCAAGCCCCAGCAAGTCGCAGATAATGGCTTTGTTGACGGCGTCATGCGCGGCAACAAGAATTGTTTGGCCTTCGTATTTTTCTGCGTATTCGTCAAAGGCGGCGCGGGCGCGCTTGCGTACGTCTTCCAGATTTTCGCCGCCCGGCATCTGCACTTTGTGCGGCTCAGTATGCCATTTTTTAAATTCTTCGGGGTAATGCGCCTGTATTTCGCAGGCCAGTTCGCCTTCCCACGCGCCGTGGTTAATTTCCGTAAGGCGCTTGTCGCTGTGTACCGGCAAATGGTGTAAATCGGCGCAGGCCTTGCAGGTTAAAAACGAGCGTTTTAAAGGGCTTGAAATACATAAATCAAGATGTACGTTTTTTAACCCTTGCGCCAAAAGCCCTGCCTGCGCAAAGCCTTTTTCGCTCAGACGGGTGTCTTCCTGCCCCTGATAGCGTCCCTGTAAATTCCAGTTGGTTTCTCCGTGGCGTATTAAAATAATGCGTACCATATTATCCCTCGCAGTTTATAAGTTTCACGTCGATAATGCCTTCTATGCCGCGCAGTTTCAGCATAATATCGTTAGGAATGTCGCCGCTGGTGGCAATGGCCATTAAGTTGGTGCCTTCAATGGCGGTGCTGCCAACCTGCATGCCGTTGATGTTGATGCCTGCGCTGCCGAGCACGGTGGCAATCTGCCCAATCATGTTGGGCTTGTCAAGGTGCGGTGCAAGCAGCAGGTAGCCTTCGGGCTTGAAGTCCAGGCGGAAGCGGTCAATCTGCACAATTTTGGCTTCTTTGCCTGCAAACAGGGTGCCGGTAAGCGTGTGCTCGCCTTTTTCGGTGGCAATTTTTACATTAATGGCGGTGCTGAAATAGCCTGTGCGGTGCGATTTTACGTCGCGCACCTGCAAGTGGCGTTTTTTGGCAATGCCCGGCGCATTTACAAAGTTAACGCTATCCTGCAGAATCGGGTTCAAAAGGCCTTTTAAAAAGGCGGTAGTCAGCGCCTGCGTTTCCGTTGCCGCAAGTTCGCCGGTGTATTCCAGTTCCACGGCTTTAATCGGCCCTTCGGCCAGATAAATGCCGATGGTGCCGAGGCGTTCTGCCAGTTTAAAGTACGGAGCGATAACGCTGGCAACGCTTTTGGGGATGGGCGCCATGTTAACGGCGGTCATTACGGGGCGGCCTTCCAGCGCGTCGATAACGCCGTAAGCAACGTCTACGGCAACGCCAATCTGCGCTTCAATGGTGCTGGCGCCAAGGTGCGGGGTCTGCACAACCTGCGGCATGCCGATAAAGGGGTTGTTTTCCGGCGTCAGCGGTTCTTCGGGATATACGTCAATGGCGGCTCCGGCTACTTTACCGCTCTTTAAGGCTGCGGCAAGGGCTTCGGTATCCACGCAGCCGCCGCGGGCACAGTTTACAATGCGTACGCCGTCTTTCATTTTGGCAATGGCTTCGGCGTTTATAATGTTGTGAGTTTCTTTCGTCAGCGGGGTGTGAATGGTGATATAGTCGGATTTGGCCAGCAGTTCTTCAAACGGAACGAGCTCCACGCCAACCTGCTGCGCGCGTTCTTCGGTAATATACGGGTCGTAGCCGATGGTGGTCATTTCCATGGCCTGCATGCGCAGGGCAACGCGGCTGCCGATACGCCCAACGCCGATAATGCCGAGCGTTTTGCCCTGTACCTGAATGCCGTCAAAGCTTTTTCTGTCCCATTTGCCGGCCTGAATGGAAGCGTGTGCCTGCGGAATGTGGCGCGTCATGGCCATCATCATGGCAACGGTGTGTTCCGTGGCGGCAATGGTGTTGCCTTCCGGCGCGTTAAGCACTACAATGCCGCGTGCCGTCGCTGCGGGAATGTCGATATTATCAACGCCGACGCCTGCGCGGCCGATAACCTTTAAGTTTTTGGCGGCGTCGATAACCTGTTTGGTAACCTGCGTCTGGCTGCGGGTAACAAGCCCGTCATATTCGCCGATGCACGCCAGAAGTTCTTCCGTTGGCATATTGGTTTTTACGTCTACATCAAAATGTTCGCGCAGCAGGGCCACGCCTTTTTCGCTTACGTCGTCGCTTACAAGTATTCTCATCATTCATTCCTCCGTTTATTCGTGTTTTGCCTGGTATTCTTTCATAAAATCCGCAAGGGCGCGGCAGGCTTCGGGCGTTACGGCGTTGTAGGCCGATATGCGGCAGCCGCCTACAAGGCGGTGCCCGCCGATGCCTATGAACCCGCGCTTTTTGCCTTCGGCGATAAAGTCTTTTTCCATTTCCGGCGTTTGCAGGTTAAAGGTAATGTTCATCAGGCTGCGGCTGTTTTTTTCGGCGTGCCCGCGGTAAAAACCACGGCTGGCATCGATAACGCCATAAATAAGCTGCGCCTTTTCGCGGTTGCGCGCGGCAATAGCCTTTACGCCGCCCTGCGCTTTAATCCATTGCAGGGTTTTGTTAACCATGTAAATGGCAAATACCGGCGGCGTGTTGTACAGCGAATCGTTATCCGCGTAGTTTTGGTAGCTCAGCATCGGCGGCAAATCCGCGCGGGCGGTTTCCAAAAACGCCTTTTTAACAATTACAATTACCACTCCGGCAGGGCCGAGGTTTTTCTGCGCCCCGGCGTAGATAAGGCTGAACTTTTTTACATCTACCGGGCGGGAGAGGATGTCGCTCGACATATCACAGATAACCGGAACGTTAACATCGGGAAAGTCCTGCCATTCCGTACCGTAAATGGTGTTGTTGGCGGTTATGTGCAGGTAGGCGGTATCGGGCTTAATTGTAAGCTCCTGCGGAATATAGCTGTGGTTTTTGTCGGCGCTTGTGCAGGCTTCGTAGGTTTCGCCAAAGCGTTTGGCTTCTGCCATGGCTTTTTTGGCCCATACGCCGGTGTTGGCATAGGCAGCACGCTTGTTGGTAAAAAAGTTGGCTGCCGTCATTAAAAACTGCAGGCTGCCGCCGCCCTGTATAAATAAAATTTCGTAATCATCGGGAATTTCCATCAGCTGGCGCAAAAGCGCTTTGGTTTCCGCGTGCATGGCGGCGTATTCCGGGCTGCGGTGGCTCATTTCAATAATGCTCATGCCGGTGTTTTTATAGTTTAAAAATTCTGCCCGGGCTTCCTGTAAAACTTCCAGCGGCATGGCCGAAGGCCCGGCGTTAAAGTTGTAAACTCTGTCCATAATATCCCTCCAAAATAAAATAGAGAAGCCGTCCTTGGGACGAGCTTCTCTTTCTCGTGGTGCCACCCAAATTCAGCGCGCAGGCAAACGGCAAAGTGCTGGTAAAAAATAAAACCCCCATCCCACATGGGACGAGAGTTACCCGCGTTGCCACCCAAATTGCCTTACGGCCATCTTTAGTAACGCTGTATCGGGCGCTGCCCGGCGGATTCGTCACCCGCATCTCCGGAGCGGAACTTGCTGCACGCTGCTGCCGCCTCGCATCTTCCGGCGGCTTTCTGAAAGCATTGTTGCTGCTTTTTCTCCATCATCGTGTTGCTGTTATTAATTTATAGGGCTATTATAGCAGGTTTGGGGGGCTTGTCAACTAAATAACGGTAAAAAATAAAATTTAAAATAAAACGCGGCAAATCTGTAACGCAGTTTACAAAATGCAAGCCGTCAATTTAATAAGGCAGGCTTATAAATAAACCTAACTTATTAAATTAATAAGTAAAACTTATAAAACGGCATAGGCAGTAAAAAAGCCCGGCTGTAAATACCGGGCGGGTGAAGCTTGTTATTATTTTGTTTCCGCGCTTTCAAGCTGCGGGGCTGCTGCGTCTTCAAGGCCGCCTACGTTGCCGCGCAGTACGGCGCCGGTTTCAACGGTGAGCTTTTCACAGCGCACGTCGCCGGTAATAACGCTGCTGGCAAGCACTTCCAGCGTGCCTTTGGCAACAATGTTGCCTTCAATTTTGCCTGCAACCGTTACGTTGGCACCAAAAATATTGGCCTTAATATTGCCTGTTTCACCAACAACAACATCGCTTTCCGAAAATACAATGCCGCTGAAGGTACCGTCGATACGGATAGAGCCCTGTGCGGTAATGTTGCCGGTAATCTGCGTGCTTTTGCCGATATAGGCTTCAAAATTATCTACCGCCACTTTAGGCAGGGCAGAATTTGTTTTTGCATTATTATTGTTTGAAGAACCAAACATTGTCTTGCTCCTTTAAAACTATCTGATTAATTTAAGCGGGTCGGAATCCTGCCCGTTAATGATAACTTCGTAATGCAGGTGCGGGCCGGTGCTGTAACCGCTGCTGCCCACATAACCGATAACGTCGCCTTTTTCCACATACTGGCCGGAAGAAACTTCGATGGACGACATATGCCCGTAAGCAGTTTCGTAGCCGTAGCCGTGGCTGATTTTTACATAACGGCCGTAACCGCTGTACCAGCCTGCGTATTCCACATAACCGGTTGCGCCTGCGTAAACCGGCGCACCGTAGTCGTTGCCGATATCAATGCCGGGGTGGTAATCGTAGCCGGTGCCGCTGAACGGGTTGGCTCTGCCGCCGAAGCGGGAAGTAATTTCACCGCCGGCCGTAGGCCAGATGTCCGGAGTAGCGTCAAGCTTTGCATTGCGTTCATGAAGCTGTGCCAGCAAATCGCCGAGCACTGCTTTTTTCTGCTGCATTTCGGTTTGCAGATTTTTAGCCTGGGCTGCCGTAACATCAATCATTTTAATGTCCGCCGGGGCGGAAGGGCCGCCTTTGCCCATGTACTGGCTGCGGTCAATGCCGCCGCGGGAAGGCTGCTGGCTTACATTGCTGCCAAGGGCTTTGCGCACTTCGTTTTCCAGTGCGGAAAGTTCAGCCATGTCCTTCTGCATTTTTTCGTTTTCTTTCTGCAGTTCGGCCAGCTTCTGGTCCTGCGCTGCTTTATCGTTGCGGTAAGCTATAAGTTCGTTCTGTTCCTGGTGTGCCTGGTAAACAACCATGGAAGATTTTGCTGCAATGCCAATGCCTGCCAGAAGCAGGATGCCGCAGAAAATGCCGATTTTTTTCAGCAGGCTTGCGCGGAAGCTGAAGCTTTTCGGTTCTTTGCCGCGGTGGGGAATGAACATAATCGTATATTCGTTATCGACTTTACGCTGCTGTCGTTTTAACGGTTCCATGCATAAACTACTCCTAACTGATAAAACTTTATTCTGTCCGCTTTTACACAAGTACTATTATATTTTCTCACAAATCGGCTTAAAAAACAACCGAAAAGCCGTAAAAAAATGTGAAATCTTGCTAATTTAACATAATTTGCTGCTAAAACAGCACAAATTGCTGTTATGTAGGCTGTGAGGGCATAATAGTTTACACGGTGAAGAACTAACGGCAATAGTTATAAAATACATATAAACAGTTAATTAATATACATTTTTTATCAGTAAGGGCAGCACTGCTCTCTTTTTTTATTTTGTGCATGAAGGGGGGAGTTTACTGCTTACGGCACTATCTCTGCTTGGAGATAGTGCCTGTTTTGCGCGGGCATTTTAGGTTTTACTGCTTACGTACGGTAGTACTTAGGGAACAAGGTATAATTATAATAATAAACCTGCGGTTTATTGGGAACAAGGTAAGAACGTAATACGGCAAAGAAAAGATAAAGAGAAAAAACAGGAAAAAAGAGAAAAGAAAAGAAACTCACCCATATAAACGGCAAAACGGGGGCAAAAATTAACCATGCGCAAAAAAATCAGGCAAAAATTTTCGGCAGCAGCAAAAAATAAATTTTGCGCGCAGGTAAATTTTTAAGGCGCAAAATCCGTTTATATGGGTGTAAGGGGTTTGAAAAATAAAAAACCGCTGCCGTAAAAGTGATATGCACCCAAAAAGTTGGACAAAATAATTAAGCTGTTCTTAAGGACTT
>OLZF01000424.1_pt1 | contig 44263 bp, 34 predicted proteins | sample 1674391 | NCBI WGS metagenome assembly OLZF01 (sample SAMEA103958166, study PRJEB25191) | human gut metagenome | biome: human-associated habitat [ENVO:00009003]; feature: intestine environment [ENVO:2100002]; material: feces | place: Germany | collected 2013/2015
AAAGTCATGCTTTTTCATGCAAGCATGAAATGCATAACCTTTTGACCCTGGTATCTTAATAAATAGTTATCATAAAGTTATTGTGTATTACTTCTCAGGCAGTTGTGATGATTGCCGGGGGGTGGGTGAAAGGAGTCGTTTGATGCATTTGTTAAAAGATGAGAATGGAAATCCTGTGGCACATAGCGGACATGACCATGGGCATTGTGAGGAACACTGCCATGATCATGGGCATTCCTGTCAGGAATGCGGGCACGACCACAGGGAGGAGAGCGTGGCACTATTGGGCTACATGTTGTCACACAATGAACATCACGCTCAGGAACTGGATCAGATGGCAGATAATCTGGAAAAGTTGGGGATGACGGATGCAGCAGCACAGATTAAGGAAGCTGTATCAGAGTTCCAGAAGGGAAATATGCGTCTGAGTCTGGCATTGACACTTGTGAAAGAACATTTAAAGGAGGCGTAACAGCATGTGTCTTGCAACAGTATATAAAGAAAGTGACAGTACGGTAATCTGCAGAAATGTTTCTAAGATTGATGTTGAGGGTGAACGTGTGATTATCCGTGACATTATGGGGGATGAAACAACAGTTACCGGCAGGATTCTTATGGTAGATCTGGCAAACAGTATTGTCAGACTGCAGTGTGATTGAAAAGACTTTCATGAATGGTGCTGTCTGCCCCGGCAGACATGTCCGTTTCGTTAGAAGCCTTTTTTAATAAAAAATAAGCGGAGGTATTTACTTATGAAATTATCAGAAATGATGAGAGAGAAGCAGCTTCTTTCCTTTGAACTTTTCCCACCGAAAACAGACAAGGGAATGGAAAATCTTCCGGGAACGATTGAAAAACTCTGTGCGTTTAAACCGGAGTATATTTCCTGTACATATGGTGCCGGCGGAACCAATGTAGGAAAGAATCTGGATGTATGTAAGATGATTCAGGAAGCGGGAACCGTGCCGGTTACACACTTTACCTGTATCGGAAACACCCGTGAGGGAATCAAAGACCAGCTTCAGAATTATCTGAATAACGGAGTCAATCATATGCTGGCACTTCGCGGAGACCTTCCTTTTGGATGGACAGGAACTGGCGGAGATTTCAAATATGCCACGGATCTGGTAGCATTTGTACGCAAAGAATTCGGTGATCAGATTGAGATCGCTGTAGCAGGTTCTCCGGAAGGACATATTTCCTGCCGCAGTCTGGATGCAGATGTAGCTGTTCTGAAGCAGAAACAGGACAACGGTGCGGATTATATTATGACGCAGCTGTGCTGGGATATGGAGCAGTTTAAACGCTGGATGGACAAGATTGACAGAGCCGGCGTTACCATGCCTGTGGATGTGGGTATTATGCCGATTCTGGATCAGGCAGCTACCATTAACATGGCACTTTCACGCAATGCCTGTGTAATGCCGCGTGAACTGTGCGAGTTGATTTCGAAATATTGGATTTTCCCGAATCCGTTCGACAAAGAGCCATTTGATGCTGCAGTTGATCAGAAGAAAGCGGACTTCAAGAAAGCAGGTATTGAGTACACGATCAAACAGATTGATGAATACCGTGCATTGGGTATCAATGGTATCCATCTGTACGCATTAAATAAATGGAAAGATGTAACGGATATTATCAATGCGTCCGGTATTCGTACGCTTGTATAATTTTTGCAGGAGGTTTTTTCATGGCACATGTAATAGCAATCGCAGGAAAAGGCGGCGTGGGAAAGACAACCCTTTGCGGACTTCTGATCCAGTATCTTGGTGAGCAGGGCAAAGGACCGATTCTTGCGGTGGATGCAGATGCGAACTCAAATCTGAATGAAGTTCTGGGTGTGGAGGTGGAAGCCACACTGGGAGATATCCGCGAGGAAATTGCAAGGGCGGAGATGGCGAAAGACAGTCCGATACCGCCGGGCATGAGCAAGGCGGATTATGCAGAATTCAAGTTTGCCGATGCCCTGATTGAAGAGGATGATTTTGATCTGCTGGTTATGGGCAGAACCCAGGGGAAAGGATGCTACTGTTTTGTAAATGGACTTCTGCAGGCTCAGCTTCAGAGACTGCAGAACAGTTATCCGTATTTTGTGGTGGATAATGAGGCTGGGATGGAACATATCAGTCGTGGAATTCTTCCGGGTATGGATACGGCAATCCTGGTCAGCGATTGTTCGCGCCGGGGCGTGCAGGCTGCAGCCCGTATTGCAGAACTGATTAAAGAATGTGATATGAAACCGAAGACCGTAGGTCTGATTATCAACCGTGCTCCGGGCGGTGTGCTGAATGAAGGCACGAAAGAGGAGATTGAAAAGCAGGGCATGACACTTCTGGGCGTTGTTCCCCATGATGAGCAGGTTTATGAGTACGACTGTGACGGAAAACCTACCATCAGACTGCCGGAGGATTCACCGGTGAAGAAGGCACTGAAGGAGATTGTCAGCCGTCTGGAGTTATAGGCGGCATAAGAGTTATGTGAATTTTCCCCTCTCATTTGTGAGAGGGAAAAAATAAGAAAAAAATATCCCGTGGGGGAGGATATCTTCTGCGGGAAAAAAAGTTAAGGCATTTCTTACAAGGAGGATTATATGAGCGAATTCAAGATGACAACAGTTGAAGAGATGGAAGCGGCTACCAATCGACTGTTGGAGACGGGCGCAAAAGTAGGCGCAGATGCATGGCAGTTCAGAGTGAAAAATCAGACACCGCACTGTAAATTCGGTGAGACAGGTGTTTGCTGCCGTATCTGTGCCATGGGACCTTGCCGAATTACTCCGAAAGCACCAAAGGGTGTCTGCGGATGTGATGTGCATGGTATTGTAGGAAGAAATTATCTGAAATTTACGGCCGGCGGTGCGGCTACGCATTCCGACCACGGACGTGAAATCTGTCATACACTGTATGCTTCGGCAGCAGATGGGAATTATAAAGTAAAGGATCCTGAGAAACTGATTCGCATTGCAAAAGAGTGGGGGATTGAAACCGAGGGGAAAGATATTTATGATCTGGCCCATGAGGTTGCTGAGACAGGTTTGATGGAATATGGTAAACCATTCGGAACACAGAGATTTTTAAAGAGAGCACCTCAGCATACACAGGAACTTTGGGAGAAGAATGAGGTTGCACCCCGTGCAATCGACCGGGAGGTTGCAAGTTCCCTGCATATGACCCATATGGGATGTTCTTCCAAACCGGAAGCGCTGGTAAAACAGTCAATCCGCTGCGGTCTTGCAGATGGATGGGGCGGTTCTATGATGGGAACAGAGTTCTCTGACGTACTGTTTGGAACTCCGAAGCCGATTGACACTGAGGCGAACCTGGGAGTTATGGTGGCAGAGAATGTAAACATCGTTGTGCATGGCCATGATCCGTCACTTTCCGAGATGATCTGTGAGTATGCAGATGATCCGGAGATGATCGCTTATGCAAAAGAGATGGGAGCAAAGGGAATCACCGTATCCGGTGTATGCTGTACCTCCAATGAAGTGGCTATGCGCCGCGGTGTTCCGATGGCAGGTAACTTCCTGCAGCAGGAAAATGTGGTATTGACAGGTGCCTGTGAGGCGATTGTTGTGGATGTGCAGTGTATCTTCCCGGCACTTGGACCTTTGAGCAAATGTTTCCATACAAAATTCGTGACCACATCTCCGATTGCCCAGATGCCGGATTCCGAGTTCATTCGTTTTGATGCGAAGACTGCAGGAGAGAATGCAAAAGCAATCGTTAAGATGGCAATCGAGAACTTCAAGAACAGAAAACCGGAACTGGTACATATCCCGGATATGAAGCAGAAAGCAACGGTTGGCTACTCTGTAGAAGCGATTGTTAAGGTTCTGGATGGTGTTACCAATACACAGGTTGATGAGACAGGAACTACAAAACCATTGTTGGAGTGTATCACATCCGGTGTTATCCGCGGTGCTGTTGCAATGGTTGGATGTAACAATCCGAAGGTACGGCCTGACTACGCACATATTGAGTTAATGAAGAAACTGATCGCAAACGATATTATTGTCATTGCTTCCGGATGTTCTGCACAGGCTGCTGCGAAAGCCGGTCTTATGGATAAGAGAGCAAAAGACGTCTGCGGTGCAGGTCTGAAACGTGTCTGTGAGCTGGCAGATATCCCGCCGGTACTGCATATGGGTTCCTGTGTTGATATCAGCCGTATGATGATTCTGGCTGCTGAACTTGCAAAAGATTCCGGATTGAATATCTCTCAGCTTCCGGTTGTGGGATGTGCTCCTGAGTGGATGTCTGAAAAGGCGGTTTCCATCGGAAACTATGTAATCGGTACGGGTATTGACACCTTCCTGGGTGTAGATCCATATGCTTCCGGTTCTTCCGAGATGGTTGAGTGGCTGACAAACGGAACGAGAGATATCGTAGAGGCTGCATATACCGTAGAGACCGATATTGAAAAACTGGTTGATAAGATGATTGAACGTATCGAAGAAAAGAGAACGGCACTGGGAATCTAATTGTTTGTTTGTGCTGGTTCTCAGAAAATATTTGAAAGTAGATGAAGTAAAATGAAAATTGCAGTGACGGGAAAGGGCGGCGTGGGTAAGACCACGTTTGCCGCAACCTTAGCCAGATTATATGCGGATGAAGGCAGAAAAGTATTGGCAGCGGATGTGGATCCGGATGCAAACCTGGGACTTGCCCTTGGTTTTTCCGAAGAAGTTCTGGATTCCATTGTTCCCATAAGCAGGATGCGTAAACTGGTGGAGGAACGCACCGGCGCAAATGCAGAAAACCAATTTTATAAACTGAATCCAAAGGTAGATGACATTCCGGATACTTACGGAAAGACCTGCAACGGTGTCAAATTGTTGGTTCTGGGAACCGTGGAGACCGGAGGAAGCGGATGTGTCTGTCCGGAACATGTGATGCTGAAGCGTATCATCAACAACATGGTTCTGCATCGGGATGATGTTGTAATCATGGATATGGAAGCAGGGCTGGAGCATCTTGGACGGGGGACAACAGAAAGTATGGATCAGTTCATCGTTGTGATTGAACCCGGTGCCAGAAGTGTACAGACTTATAAGAACGTGAAGCGGCTGGCCCACGATCTTGGAGTTGAGAAAGTACATGTAGTTGCAAATAAAGTCCGCAACGAAGAAGATGAAGCATTTATCCGTGCAAAGATACCTGCGGAAGATTTACTTGGGCTGATACACTATAATACGGAAGTGATTGATGCTGACAGGAAGGGGTGTTCTCCTTATGATTTCAGCCGGTCTGCCGTGGAAGAAATCAAAAGAATCAAAGAAAAAATAGATAAGATATAATTCGATATATTTCAATCATGTAATAGGAGGAAATAACAGTGACATTATTCGAAAGAGTATTTAGCGGAAATGATGCCGTATATGGTCTGACAGAAGGCGCAATTGACGGCGCAATCGCACAGTACGGCGAAGACAAGGCAGTAAAATTTCCTGATACTGCTTATGCACTGCCGTGTTACTATGCAGTAACAGGTGTAAAAGTTACAAATCTGAAAGAATTAAAAGAGGCTCTCGGTGTGGTTAAGACACTGATGACCAGAGCTCCCCGTCTGAACGATGCATTTATGTCCGGTGTAGCTACCGCTCTTTGCGCAGAGTTCATCGAAGTATTAAAGTATATTGATGGAGCAGCTCCTTATGAAGAGCCGTGTTACGGACATCTTGGAGATGCAATCATCCGTGAGCTGGGTGTGCCGCTTGTAACGGGCGATATCCCTGGTGTTGCGGTTATCTTAGGTTCTGCACCTACTGCAGAAGAGGGCGTTGCTCTGGTTAAGAGTTATCAGGCACAGGGTATTCTGGTAACTTTGGTTGGCGGTATTATCGATCAGTGTGCGGAACTTGGCTATAAAACCGGTGCAAACGTACGTGTAATCCCCCTTGGAAAGGATGTAACAGCTGTCATCCATGTTGTATCTGTTGCACTTCGTGCAGCCTTGATCTTCGGTAACATCACACCTGGTGATGCCGGAAATCTGATGAAATACACGATGGAGCGTGTTCCTGCATTTGTCAATGCATTTGCACCTCTGGATGATGTGATCGTTGCATGCGGTGCCGGGGCAATCGCACTTGGTTTCCCGGTTGTTACCAATGAGACAGAGAATATCTTCCGTGTTCCGAAGAGCCTGATCGTGCAGACGGATGTGAGCAAATTCAATGCTACCTCTCTGGAAGCACGTGACATTAAGATTAAAATTACAAATATTGATATCCCGGTTGCATTCGCTTCTGCATTCGAGGGTGAGATCATCCGCCGCGGCGATATGCAGGTTGAGTTTGACGGTTCCCGTGTAGACTGCTGCGAGCTGGTACAGACCAAAGAGATGGCAGAGGTTGAGGATCATAAGATTGAAGTGATCGGACCGGATCTGGATGAGTTTGAAGTTGGAACGAAACACAGCATCGCATATGTGGTTGAGGTTGCCGGAAAGAGTATGCAGTCTGACTTTGAGCCTGTATTTGAGCGTAAGTTCCACAGCTACCTGAACTGTATCGAAGGAATCATGCATACCGGACAGCGTGACATGATCCGTATTCGTATCAGTAAGGATGCGTTTAATGCCGGATTCCGTGCAAAGCATATCGGTGAAGTACTGTATGCACAGGTTAAGAATGAGTTTGAAGCCGTAGTGGATAAATGCCAGGTTAAGATCTACACGAATCCGGAAGACTGTACAAAGATCCGTCACGAAGTGGCTATGCCTGCATTTGATAAACGTGATGAGAGACTTTCTACGATGACCGACGAGTCCGTACCGGTTTACTATAGCTGTATTATGTGCCAGGCATTCTCACCGTCCCACGTATGTGTGGTTACACCGGAAAGACTTGGACTTTGCGGTGCGGTTTCATGGCTGGATGCGAAGGCAACCAATGAACTTGATCCAAACGGACCTTGTCAGGTAATTACAAAAGAGCGTATTATTGATGAGAGAATCGGCGAGTATGAGGACGTTAACGAAGCAGTCCGCAAATTCTCGCAGGGCGCTCTGGATGATGTATCCCTGTATTCTATCATGGAAAAACCAATGACATCCTGTGGATGTTTTGAGTGTATCTGCGGTATCGAGCCGTTTTCCAATGGTGTTTGTATTGCAAACCGCGAGTATGCAGGTATGACTCCTTTGGGTATGACATTCCCGGAACTGGCTTCCATGACCGGCGGCGGTGTGCAGACTCCTGGATTTATGGGACATGGAAAGCACTTCATCGCTTCCAAGAAGTTCATGAAAGCGGAAGGCGGTATCGAACGTATTGTATGGATGCCGAAAGATTTGAAAGATCAGGTTTCCGAGCGTGTGAATGAGACCGCAAAAGAACTTTACGGAATTGATAATTTCTGCGACATGATTGCAGATGAGACCATTACTACAGATCCGGAAGAACTGGTGGCATGGCTGACAGAAAAGAATCATCCGGCGCTTGCAATGGACCCGATGATGTAAGTGGGAAAATCAGTAAAACAAGCTTGCATCCATCAAGGGATTGCTCTATAATTATGATAGAAAAAATTTTTAAGGAGGCTAATTGAAATGCCGTTTAATTGCAAACCACAAAAGTTCAATGCATCCATCAAGACAGTAGAACTTGGATGTGGCGACAAAAAGATAACTCTGGGCGGAGAAAGTGTATTTCCTTTCTATTCATTTGATGGTTCCGAAGGCAATGGGGCAAAGGTCGGTGTAGAGATTTCTGATCTGGGTCTGGAGCATGAGCCGGCAGGCGTGAAAGCTTACTATGAGGGATGTACAACTTTAGCAGAGATTGCAAAGAAAGCTGAAGCTATGGAAGGCGCAGACTTTGTGTGCTTACGTTTGGAAGGCGGAGATCCGAACGGTGCAGATAAGTCCATAGAAGATCTGGTAGCGGCTGCGAAAGAAGTGGCAGATGCCATCACAGCGCCTCTTGTAGTGGAAGGATGTAAAAATGTAGAAAAAGATGCACAGCTTTTACCGAAAATTGCAGAAGCACTTCAGGGTAAGAATGTCCTGTTATTGTCTGCAAAAGAGGAAAATTATAAAGCGATTGGTGCAGCAGCAGGTCTGGCTTACGATCAGAAGGTCGGAGCAGAGTCAGCCGTTGATATTAACCTTGCAAAGCAGTTGAACGTTGTATTGACACAGCTTGGCGTAAAGCCGGAAAGTGTTATTATGAACGTAGGTACTGCGGCAGTTGGATACGGATACGATTACGTAATTTCTACGATGGATCGTATCAAAGCAGCAGCTCTTTCTCAGGATGACAAGATGCTGCAGATGCCGATTATCACTCCTGTTGCTTCTGAAGCCTGGGCAGTAAAAGAGGCTATGGCTGCAGAAGAGGATGTTCCGGAATGGGGAAATCTGGATGCACGTGGGGTTTCCATGGAAGTTCAGACCGCAGCAGCCTCATTGGTATCTGGTTCTGATGCCGTTATTTTGAAACATCCGACATCCGTTGCAACAATTTCGAAGATGATCAAAGAATTAGTGTAATGTGAGAACAGGAGGATAAAATCATGGCATTAACAGGTATTCAAATTTTTAAGATGACCCCAAAGAAAAACTGTAAGGAGTGCGGATGCCCTACATGTATGGCTTTCTCAATGAAGGTTGCACAGGGCGCGATGGATATCTCCGCATGTCCTCATATGTCTGAAGATGCGCTGGCTCAGTTGTCAGAAGCTACCGCTCCGCCGATGAAAACGATCAAAGTCGGAACCGGAGATTCTGAATACAGCCTGGGCGGTGAAACCGTACTGTACAGACATGAAAAAACCTTTGTCAGCAAGACAAGATATGCTTCTTCCGTATGTACCTGTATGGATGATGCGGCAATTGATGCAAGAATTGCTTCTGTAACCGCAGTAGATTACGAACGTATCGGTGAGCGCATGTACACCGAGATGGTGAACGTAAACTACAATGATGGTGACGGAGCAGATAAATACGTTGAATTAGTGAAGAAAGCAGCAGCTACCGGAAGATGTCTGATTCTGTCCTGTAAAGATGTAGAAGTTGCAAAAGCAGCTCTGGATGTTTGCAAAGACGGAAAGCCGGTTCTGAACGGTGCAGATGCTTCTAACTATGAGGCAATGAGCGCAGCAGCTACTGAAGCTGGTGTTGTTCTGGGCGTAAGCGGTGCAGATATCAACGAATTATATGATACGACTGCTGCACTTGAGAAAATGGGCAACAAGAATCTGGTACTGGACGTTACTGCCGATACCATCAAAGAGACATTTGCGAATGCTGTTAAAGTACGTCGTGCGGCTTTGAAAGATACGGACAGAACCTTCGGATACCCTTCAATTGTTAATATTGCTAAGCTTGCTATGGGCGATAAACCGTTGCAGCAGGCATTGGCTGCCACATTTACGATGAAATACGGTTCTATCGTAATCGTAGAAGAGATGGATTATGCAATGGCGCTTCCGCTTTATGGTTTAAGACAGAACCTGTTTACCGATCCTCAGAAGCCAATGAAAGTTGCACCTGGTATTTATCCGTTGAATGGTGCGGATGAGAATTCGATCTGTCTGACAACTGTAGACTTTGCTCTTACATACTTCCTGGTATCCGGAGAGCTGGAGCGTTCCGGTGTTCCGGTAAATCTGGTTATTTCTGATGCAGGCGGACTTTCCGTACTGACAGCGTGGGCGGCAGGTAAACTGTCCTCCACATCGGTATCCAAGTTCTTCCAGGAGAATGTAGAAGATAAGGTAAAATCCAGAAAGATGATTATTCCGGGTAAAGTTGCCGTACTGAAAGGTGATATCGAAGCAAAACTTCCGGGATGGGAAATCATCGTTGCTCCGCTTGAAGCTGTGCAGTTAGTGAAGTTCTTAAAAGATATGCAGGCGAACGGCCAGCTGTAATCATTATATGAAACAGGCACCGCAAGAAAAGCGGTGCCATAAGAAAAGGAGAAGAACTATGGCAAAATTTGTAACAATTGGTGAAAGAATTCACTGTATCTCACCAGTAATCCGTGAGGCTATGGCTACCCGTAATCCGGAACCGATCCTGAAAAGAGCAAAAGAGCAGTTAGATGCCGGTGCTACGTATCTGGATGTAAACATCGGACCTGCAGAAAATGATGGAGAGGACCTGATGAAATGGGCAGTAAAACTTCTTCAGGAAAACTTTGACAACGTTCCTCTGGCGCTTGATACTGCGAACAAGAAGGCAATTGAAGCAGGTATTTCCGTATACAACAGAAGTAAAGGAAAACCAATCGTAAATTCTGCGGATGCAGGCGGAAGAATTGAGAATATTGACCTGGCTGCAGCAAATGATGCAATTGTTATCGCACTTTGTTCTGCAGAGGGAATTGCAGCAGACAATGACGAGCGTATGATGCACTGCCAGAATATGCTGGAGCGTGGTATGATGCTTGGTATGGAGCCTACGGATCTGTGGTTCGATCCGCTGTTCCTGGTTGTTAAGGGAATGCAGGACAAACAGATGCAGGTTCTGGAAGCAATTAAGATGTTCAGTGAAATGGGACTGAATTCTACCGGTGGTCTGTCCAATAACTCCAACGGTATGCCAAAAGCAATCCGTCCGATTATGGATTCTGCGTTGGTTGCTATGGCTATGATGCAGGGTCTGACTTCTGCTATCGTAAATCCATGTGATCTGCGACTGATGGAAACCATCAAGTCCTGTGATGTATTCAAAGGCAATACACTGTATGCAGATTCTTATCTGGAACTGTAAAAAACAATAGATTAAGAAAAGAGAGGCACAGTCTTCAGGAGATCTTCCAGGAGACTGTGCTATTTTTCATAAAGGGATTTGGCAGTGTATTTATATTTTTCTGAATATTGAAAAAAAACGCCGAGTATGGTAAGATAAAATTGTATGATTTATAGTAAATTTACAAGAAAAAATTCGCTGATCCGGTGGATTTTTTCATCAAAGTGACAGGAGAGTTTGTTATGTTTAAAGTGACTTTTCGGTTTGAAAGTGGTGAAGGAGCGGAAACTTTTGCCACTGCCGGAGAAAACCTTCTGGAAGTAGCCAGAAAGACCAATGTTGCCATTGATGCCCCATGTTCCGGGAATGCTTCCTGCGGAAAGTGTCGTGTCCGTCTTTTGAATGGACAATTGGATTCTAAGAAGACCAGACACATTTCGGATGAGGAGTATGAGGACGGATGGAGACTGGCGTGCTGCAGTACCGTTTGTGCAGATGTGGAAATCGGCGTGCCGGACATTGCGTCGGCTTACAGAAGCAGAATGAAAGTTGCGGATTTGAGTTCAAAAGATGAACTTCTGATTTTTGAGAATGCAAAGCAGGGTGTTATCGATGCGGGAATTTCTCTGGAGAATACGATGCGTGTCGTGCAGGTTACTATGGAGAAGCCATCTTTGGAAGATACGATGCCGGATAATGAGCGCTTTGAGCGTGCACTTAAGAAAGCTGTGAATCTCTCAGTAGCTAAAATTCCCTATTCTGTTCTGAAAAAGATGCCGGATGTGCTGCGTGAAAGTAATTTTACTGTGAAAGCTGTTGTGCGGTCTACAGATAAAGATGTGTTTGTCTATGATATACAAAATGCCGCGGAAGAGGTTGTCATTGGCGGTCTGGTGCTGGATATTGGGACGACTACCGTATCAGCTTTGATTATCAATATGGAGACGGGAGAGATTCTTGCAAAAGCATCCTCGGGAAACGGGCAGATCCGTTATGGAGCAGATGTCATTAACCGTATTATCGAGTCGCAGAAACCGGGCGGATATGAGAAACTGCAGAAGGCTGTGATTGATGAGACAATCAATCCGATGATTGAGCAGATGTGCAGGAAAATTGGTTTCAACAACAAAAATATTTACCGTATGGCGGTGGCATCCAATACTACGATGAATCATCTGCTGATGGGAATCAATGCTGACCCTCTCCGGATGGAGCCATACATACCGGCATTTTTCAAAACAAATTCATTGTTTGCTTCGGATATCGGGATTGCGATTCATCCGGATGCGCATATTATACTGGCACCAAATATCGGAAGTTATGTAGGCGGTGACATTACAGCCGGAGCATTTGTGAGCATGATCTGGAATAAACCGGAGTTTTCTTTGTTTATTGATCTGGGAACCAACGGCGAGCTTGTATTCGGCAATTCAGATTTTCTGATGAGCTGTGCATGTTCAGCAGGTCCTGCATTCGAGGGCGGTGATATCAGCTGCGGTATGCGCGCTACGGATGGAGCGATCGAGGCTTGTACAATTGATCCGGTTACCATGGAGCCGGCTTTTGAGATTATCGGTGAGGAAGGAACCAAGCCAATCGGTCTTTGCGGTTCCGGTATTATAGATGTGATCAGTGAACTTTTTAAGTGCCGTATGATTTCTCCAAAGGGAAAATTTATTCGTGAAGGAAAGCGAATTCGTCATGATAAATACGGCATGGGCAGTTATGTGCTGGCGTTTGAGGAAGAGGCCGGCAGTGTGAAAGATGTGGAAATCACAGAAGTAGATATTGATAATTTTATACGTGCAAAGGGAGCGATTTTCTCAGCGATCCGTACGATGCTGAGTTCTTTGGACTTTGATGTTTCCATGATTGAAAGTGTTTACGTAGCAGGCGGTATCGGAAGCGGGATTAATATGAGAAATGCTGTCAACATCGGTATGTTCCCGGATATTCCGATTGAGTGTTTCCACTATATCGGAAATTCCTCGTTGACAGGGGCGTATACGATGCTTCTGTCCACTCAGGCGGAGAAAAAGACTTACGAAGTGGCAAGGAATATGACCTATCTTGAGTTGTCGACCGTGCCGTCTTATATGGATGAGTTTGTGGCAGCCTGTTTCCTGCCCCACACGGATGCAGCGATGTTTCCGTCTGTAGAACAATATCAGGAGAATTAGGAGAACTGACATGGATTTTGGATATGAAAAAGACAGTAAAGAGCGTTTGCCCTTTGAGCACTACTTGAAGGCATACCAGGACTTAAATCCGGAGGATATCAGTCAGCGAACCGGTATACCATATGACGGAGAAACTTCTTCTTTTACACTGCGGCTTATGGGCGTTACTTACCGTATCACCCATCCGGGGTATGAGGTATTTCATCTGGACGGGGAAGGAGCAGGCTGGTTTCCATTGGAGGAGAAACCAAATGCACGGATTCTTGTGCTGCGTTTTTTGACGGAAGGGGCAGCGGCACCGGCTTCCGGGAAATTTCTGACTTATCGGGAAATCCCGTGGGGCGAGGTATATTTCAAACAGTTTCAGGGGCGATGCATTTTCCGGCTTGCGTATGGGTTTGGAAATAAATTGGAGAAATTTGCAGCCATTATGGATAAAATCGGAGGTACGAAGTTGGACTTCGGCGATATCTCCTATGAGTTTGAATTTTTAAATGGTCTGCAGCTCCGTATGATTTTGTGGGCGGGGGATGATGAATTTCCGCCGTCAGCGCAGATTCTTTTCTCGGATAATTTTCCGGTGGCTTTTGTTCAGGGAGAGGATATGGCAGTCGTTGGTGACGTTTCCATAGATATGCTGAAAGCACTCCAATAACAGAAACCATAATGCTTGTCTAGCTATTCACATATGGGAATGCGGAATACCCATATTGAATAATAAACGGACATGTCTGCTGATGCAGACATCACCATATCTATTATTGATAAGGAGGGTTCAACAATGGGATTTAAAACAGACATTGAAATTGCACAGGAATGTGAAATGCAGCCAATTACCGAGATCGCTGCAAAAGCAGGTATTGATGACAAATATCTGGAACAGTACGGAAAGTACAAAGCTAAAATTGACTACAATTTATTAAAGGAATCCGATGCACCAGACGGAAAGCTGGTTCTGGTTACCGCAATCAACCCGACTCCGGCAGGAGAAGGAAAGACCACCACAACCGTAGGTCTGGCAGATGCGATGCAGAAACTGGGCAAGAATGTCATGGTAGCGCTCCGTGAGCCTTCCCTGGGACCGGTATTCGGTGTGAAGGGCGGCGCTGCAGGCGGCGGCTATGCACAGGTTGTCCCGATGGAGGACATCAACCTGCATTTTACCGGAGACTTCCATGCCATCGGTGCGGCAAACAACCTGCTGGCAGCCATGATCGACAACCATATCTTTCAGGGCAATGAACTGAACATCGACCCGAGAAAGATCACCTGGAGAAGATGCGTGGATATGAATGACCGCCAGCTCCGCAACGTGGTAGACGGTCTGGGCGGAAGAACCAACGGCATGCCCCGCGAGGATGGTTATGATATCACCGTTGCTTCCGAGATCATGGCAGTGCTCTGTCTGGCAAATGACATCACAGACCTGAAGAACCGTCTGGCAAAACTGGTAATCGGCTATACCTACGGAAAAGTATCCGAGCAGAAACCGGTAACCGCAGGCGACCTCCATGCGGAAGGCGCGATGTGTGCACTTTTGAAGGATGCCCTGAAACCGAACCTGGTACAGACCCTGGAGCATGTGCCTGCCATCGTACACGGCGGACCATTTGCCAATATTGCACACGGATGTAACTCCGTAACCGCAACCAAGATGGCTCTGAAACTGGGCGATTACGCCATCACGGAAGCCGGATTCGGCGCAGACTTAGGGGCTGAGAAGTTCCTGGATATCAAGTGCCGTATGGCAGGGCTCAAACCCAACGCAGTTGTGATCGTGGCAACCGTACGTGCCCTGAAGTACAACGGCGGTGTTCCAAAGGCAGACCTGAACAACGAGAATCTGGAAGCTCTGGAAAAAGGACTTCCGAACCTGCTGAAACACGTAAGCAATATCAAGAATGTATACCATCTGCCATGTGTGGTTGCGATCAATGCATTCCCAACCGATACAAAGGCGGAGCTTGACCTGGTAGAGTCAAAATGCCGTGAACTGGGCGTGAACGTTGCACTGTCCGAGGTATGGGCAAAAGGCGGCGAAGGCGGCGTGAAGCTGGCAGAAGAAGTGATCCGACTCTGTGAAGAGGACAACAGCGGATTCACCTATTCTTATGAACTGGAAGGCGGCATCGAGGATAAGCTGAACCAGATCGTACAGAAAGTATACGGCGGTAAGAAAGTGGTGCTGACAGCCAATGCTGCAAAACAGGCAAAACAGCTGGAGGATATGGGATACGGAAACTGTCCGATCTGTGTGGCTAAGACCCAGTATTCCCTGACGGATGACCAGACGAAGCTGGGTGCACCGACAGACTTCGAAGTGACGGTACGTAACCTGAAGATTTCCGCAGGCGCAGGCTTCATCGTAGCCCTGACCGGAGAGATCATGACCATGCCGGGACTTCCGAAACGTCCGGCGGCAGAACGTATCGATGTAGATGAGACAGGAAAGATTACCGGTCTGTTCTAATCAATATGGCTTCCCTGATAAAAATGTGTTAAGATAGAGAGGATGTCGCAGAATTCTGCGGCATCCTCTTTTCACATTTTAAAGATACCAGGGTCAAAAGGTTATGCGTTTCATGCTTGCATGAAAAGCATGACTTGGGGACCCATAAAACATGAGAAAGTAGCCCGAATAGGGCGGATTTCGAATGTTTTCAGAATTGCAAAACTTTTGAAAGGAACCTGATGATATGAAAAAAGAAACCCTCACCAAAACCTCTGTAGTCTGCCTGTTGGCAACCGTCTGTTGCTTTCTGTGGGGAAGCGCATTTCCTTCTATCAAAATCGGATACCAACTTTTTTCCATCCCCTCAGATGACTATGCCGGTCAGTTATTATTTGCCGGACTCCGCTTCACTCTCGCAGGCGTACTGGTTGTCCTCTTCGGAAGCCTTCTCCAGAAAAAACCGCTTCTTCCAAATAAAACTTCAATAACTCCGATTATAAGCCTCGCTATGGTGCAGACCTTTCTCCAATACCTGTTTTTCTACATGGGTCTCGCCCACACCACCGGCGTAAAATCTTCAATTATTGTAGCCTCCAACGTCTTCTTCTCCATCCTTCTTGCCAGCCTGATCTTTCACTACGAACAATTTACACTTCCCAAATGTATCGGCTGTCTTGCAGGATTCACCGGAATTATTATCATCAATCTGTCCGGAGAACACCTGGACATGAATCTAAGCCTTTCCGGAGAAGGTGCAATCCTGCTCTCCGCACTATCCTCCGGTCTCTCCTCCTCCCTGATGAAAAAATACTCCACCAATCACGACCCCGTACTCTTAAGCGGATACCAGTTTTTCACCGGAGGAATCCTCCTCACCCTCTGTGGCCTGACTACCAAAGCCCGTCTCCATACCACAACTCTGCCCGGACTCCTGCTTCTCCTATACATGGCACTGATCTCCGCCGTAGCCTACACCCTCTGGGGAATTCTCCTAAAATACAATCCCGTAAGCCAGGTTGCCGTCTTCGGATTCATGAACCCCATGTTCGGCGTACTCCTCTCAGCCCTCATCCTCCACGAACGCAACCAGGCATTCAGCCTGAACGGACTGATCTCCCTCCTCCTCGTCTGCGCCGGAATCTACATCGTAAACCGAAAAACCCCCGCCAACTAACGAAAAGCAACTTAAAACCTCTATAACTATACCCCTTCTCCAAACATTACCCAACGCATCATCTTATAAATAATCGAATAATCCATCAGAATTTTCATAACACTATACAAACATATAAAACGGAACTTATTTTCTTCAAGATGCACATTTGAATTTTAAGAAATTTATTCCAACCAACAGCAGAGGGAGCGGAACCGGGGCTTGGCGGCATCGCAGAGAGGTTTCAGAAGGTCTTAGAGGAAGGCGGTACAGCCTCCAGGGCACCGCCTTCCTCTATCAGACCTTCGAAACCTCTCTGCCTGCCGCCAGGCCCCGGTTCCGCTCCCTCTGCGTCCGTTCCCAAAAAACTAAAAATCAAACCACCCTACATAGATTTCCGTTCCGCAATCTCCGCCATCTTCGCCTCATTCAATCTGGTATCCCCATGAACCCTGCTGTAAGACAGATACCCATTCATCCGGTCAATTTTGGTCAGATTTCTGGACCCACAGACCGGACATACATCCATCTCCAATTCCTCATGACCGCAGTCATCACAATAAGCCAGAGAAAGGTTTACGCCTTCATAATATCCCTTCTTCATGGCTCTGCGGATCAGAGTACGGATGGCTCCTTTATTATATCCCACCGGATAACGTACATACTGAATCTTTCCGCCGTTGCAGTATTCCCAGAACCGACCTTCCTTGTCCTGCTTTTCGATCGGCGTAATATCCTCCGTCACATGACAATGAAAGCTGTTGCTGACATACGGACGGTCAGATACATTGTGAACGATTCCGTAAATCTTGCGGAACTGCTCTACCTGAAGACCGCACAGAGACTCTGCCGGAGTTCCATAGATTGCATAGAGGATTCCGTCCTCCTTCTTAAATGCGGTTACTTTCTCATTAATATATTTTAATACTTCCAACGCAAATTCCCCATCCTCTGCGATGGATTTGCCATTATAAAGCTCCTGAAGTTCATTGAGCGCAGTGATTCCAAAGGATGCAGTCATCGGTTTGAGCAGCGGCCGAATCTTGTCATGGGGATTCAGATTGCCGCCGTAAAAACCACCCTCGCAATATCCCAGAGGATTGGTGGAGGCGCGCATCTCACCCAGATAATCATACGTTCTTCTATGCAGATCCCGGATCATTTCCAGATAAAAATCCAGTATCTCATAGAAATCCCGGTTTTCACTTTTTGCCTTTGCCAGAATCATCGGCAGATGGAGTGATACTGCACCGATATTAAATCGTCCCACAAATACCGGCTTGTCCATTTCATCTGCCGGCTCCATACCGCCCCGTTCATACCAGGGACTTAAAAATGCACGGCATCCCATCGGGCTGATGACCCGGCCATATTTCCGATACATACTGGAGATATAGCCTTCTCCGCTCATAGAAAGCCAGTCCGGATACATGGTCTTAGAGGAACATTCCAATCCTGCCTCGAAAACATCCTCACAGCTTCCGCCGGGACCATGAATTGCTTCATCATACAGGAATACAATCTTCGGAAACAGCACCGGTTTCTTGCGGCCTTCCCTTCCCTGTCCGCCCTGGTGAACTTCCAGTAAGGATACGGAAATCATCTTTTCAAACATCTCCGTTCCAAGTCCCAGCGTCACTGTCACGAACGGATAATCACCCCGGGAAGAACCAACCGTATTCAGCTTATATTCAATTCCCTGCCACCCCTGGTCACAGTCTCTTCTGACTTTATCCATAGCATATTCTACAGCCTTTTCCTCTCTTCCGGTCCAGGACTCATCGGCATACTTAAGGAATTCTTTCACATACTTTTTATAACTCTTCTCTGCATATGGCGCCAGAATCTTATCTACTTCCGGCACGGTAAATCCGCCGTACTGCTGCGCCGCAGTACTTAAGATGATATCACCCATAACATCAAACGCCGTATCCAGTGTCTTTGGTTCATTGTACCAGACATTTCCCATCTCAAAACCGCCCCTCAGGACATTCGCTACGTCAAAGAGACAGCAATTCATGGTATCCAGCCGTGCAGACTGATCATGGATGTAAATGTAGCCGTCTTTACATGCCTGAAGCTCATTCCGATTCATAAAGAATTTACGATATAACTCTTTATTCAGCTCATTGAAGATCAGACTCCGTTTGGTAGCTACCAATGCACTATCCGTATTGGCATTACTTTTATCACCGATATAACGGATCGACTGACTCTTTGTATAAACTTCATCCATCATGTGGATAAAATCCACTTTATAGTTCCGGTAATCCCGGTAACTTTTTGCTACCGCCGGATTCACTTTCTCCAATGCGCCTTCCACGATATTATGCATATCGGCAATGGCAATCTCCTGTTTTCCCAGAGAATTGGCATGCTCTGTCGCAAATTTGCAGATAAAATCAATCTCCTCCTGGCTGAATGTATATAAGATTCTCTGAGCCGATTTATTCACCGCCCGCACAATCTTACTGGCATCAAACAGCTCTCTGGTTCCGTCCTTTTTAATAATATAAATCATTTTTTCTCCCATTTCCCACAATATCTAGTTTTTATTTTTCTCAAATTGCACAACATATTGTATCACGCTTCTATAGAAAAGGGAAGACCTTATCTTGTACTTTTTATGTATTTCTCATTCCTCAAACCACTGTTCCAGGTCAATACCAACATCTGTCTGCATTTCCTCTATCACACCAGCAACAAATGAAAGTACAAAAAGCAAAATCACAATCCCTATTACTACCTTTACATTCATATTTGTCTTCTTTTTCTCATCACCGGAATAGAATGGATAATTCTGTTTCACGGAATGGCCGTTCTGCCGGGATTGGTTTCCCTGCTGCTGGCGATTTCCATTTTTTTGCGAAAAAGTCTGCTGCTGTCCCGGCTTCTCATGCATTTCCCTTTGTTTCGCCGTTTCACAATGTGCTTTGTGGTCGCGCATATTCTCGTTCAGATGATACCGATTCCTTTCATCCGGCATCAACATCCCGCACTCTGCACAACGTCCATTTACCACGTTTCCCTCGCAGATGCTGCATCTCATATCTCATCCCCCTCTACAATGTAATCTCCCCGTCAAATACCGTAGTCGCAGGACCTGTCATATAAACACAGTTCTCCTCTCTGTCCCAGGTAATCTGCAAAGTACCGCCTAAAAGATGAACCGTAACCTGATTTCCCTCTGTCAGGCCGTTTAAAATCGTCGCCACCGCCACTGCACAGGCACCTGTTCCGCAGGCAAGGGTCTCCCCGGAGCCACGCTCCCACACGCGCATCTGCACAGTATTCTGGTCTAAAATCTTTACAAATTCTGTATTCACACGGTCCGGAAATGCAGGATGGTTCTCAAACTGAGGACCAATCTTCTCAATCTCCAAATGTTCCACATCAGCCAGATAGATGATTGCATGGGGATTTCCCATAGATACGCAAGTCATCCGATATTCTTCTTCACCGACCCGAACAGGCTCGTTAATAACCTGCTTCTTTTCCGATACCACCGGAACCTTCTCTGCTTCCAGGATCGGCGCCCCCATATTGACCCGCACCTGTGAAACCTTTCCCTCTTCCACTATAAGTTCCAGATACTTAATACCGCTCTTTGTATTGACACTGATACTGGTCTTATCTGTCAAACCATAGTCATAGACATACTTTGCCACACAGCGGATTCCATTTCCGCACATTGCCCCCTGAGAACCATCCGCATTGTACATCTCCATCTCAAAATCTGCCACATCCGAAGGTTTAATCAGAATCAATCCATCCGATCCGATCCCGAAATGCCGGTCGCTCACCATCTTTGCCGCTTCCTGCGGATTATCTACCTGCTCACTCAGACAATTCACATATACATAATCATTTCCACATCCATGCATCTTCGTAAACTTCATAATAATACTCCTCCTGTACCTTTCTTCTAGAAATTAACGTCCTACAGCATTCTCTTTTTACTATGAAAGTCCCGTACAGCGGTCATGAGGAGCGCATGCTTGCATGCAGCGAGTCATGGACATTGGACGGGCAAGCCGGTATGAGTAAGGAAGGTGATAGCTTGGATTACGAATACCGACGGCAGATGCGGGAGTGCAAAGCACGGAGTATCTGACTTTCATGTATCGTGATGTCTGCGTCAGCAGAAAAAGGGAATGTCGCCTGGCTGGATAGGTTCAGAGGGTGCGACATTCCTTTTTTCTTTATGGAAAGGAAGGGATTTGAAAAAAATCTGCAGTTAACGTTGTTTTAACAATTGTCTGATTATGGATTTTACAAAGCATTGCTATGATTGTTATGTAAAGACGAAATGTAAAAAACAATTCGAAAAGACATATCTAAAAAAGAGGAGAACATATTATGAAAAAAGCAATTGCAATGTTTATGGCAGTATCAATGGCAGCAGCTATGTTGGTTGGATGCGGAGACAATTCTGCAGATGGAGAAAGTACAGCTGCGTCTCCCACAACGGAAGCAGCAGAAAAAAAGACAGAAGGCTCTTCGAATTCGGAAGTAAGCGGCCCGATTAATGTAATTTCCCGTGAGGATGGATCGGGTACCCGTGGGGCGTTCATTGAATTATTCGGTATTGAAGAGAAGAACGATGCCGGGGAGAAGGTAGATATGACGACGGAGGATGCGCAGATTACCAATAATACTTCGATTATGATGACAACCGTAGCAGGTGATACCTCCGCAATCGGATATATCTCACTGGGTTCACTGAACGATACGGTAAAAGCAGTTAAGATTGACGGGGCAGATGCTTCAGCAGAAAATGTGAAGAATGGCTCTTATAAAGTAAGCAGGCCTTTTAATATTGTGACAAAAGATGATTTGAGTGAAGCAGCACAGGATTTTGTGGATTTTATCCTGAGCAGCGATGGACAGGCAGTTGTAGAAGAAGAAGGGTATATCCCACTGGATGGAACAAGTGCTTATACAGGATCAAAACCTTCCGGTAAGGTTGTAGTAGCAGGTTCTTCCTCTGTAACACCGGTTATGGAAAAGCTGGCGGAGGCTTATCAGTCACTCAACAGCGGAGTGGAAATCGAAGTACAGCAATCGGATTCTACGACAGGTGTTACATCTGCCAGTGAAGGCCTCTGTGATATCGGTATGGCTTCCCGTGAACTGAAGGATTCCGAGAGCGCTCTGGGACTGACGACTACGGTGATTGCAACAGATGGTATTGCAGTCATTGTAAACAAGGAGAGTACGGTGGAAGATCTGACAGCGGATCAGGTGAAAGGAATCTACACGGGAGAAATCACAGACTGGTCCGATATTGCAAAATAGAGAGTGGAGAAAAGCATATGAAAGCAAACGCAGTCAAAGAGACATTGATGAAAGCAGTGTTTGGTATCGCGGCAGGTGTATCTGTACTGGCCGTAGTGCTGATATGTGTATTCCTGTTTGCAAATGGGTTGCCTGCCATCGGAAAGATCGGTGTTTTTGATTTTCTGTTCGGTCAGACATGGAAGCCGGGAAATAACCTTTATGGGATTTTACCCATGATTTTGGGCAGCATCTATGTAACCGCCGGCGCAATTATCATTGGTGTGCCCATCGCATTGCTGACCTCTGTTTTTCTGGCATGGTTTTGCCCGAAAAAAATTTATGGAATTTGTAAATCCGGAATTAATCTGATGGCAGGTGTGCCGTCAGTCGTGTATGGCTTTTTTGGTCTGGTATTGCTGGTTCCTGCTATAAAAAATCTTTTGGGACTTCGGAATGGTAATACGATGCTGACAGCCTCCATATTGTTGGCAATCATGATTCTGCCTACGGTGGTAGGAGTAACGGAGGCTGCTTTGCAAAGTATCCCACGGAGTTATTATGAGGGTGCCCTGGCACTGGGAGCCACTCATACACACAGTGTTTTTTTTACAGTTGTTCCGGCAGCAAAGTCAGGAATCATTGCGGGAATTGTTCTGGGAATTGGAAGGGCAATCGGAGAAACGATGGCGGTCATTATGGTTGCCGGGAATCAGGCGAGGATGCCGAAAGGAATTATGGAGGGAATCCGGACATTGACTTCCAACATCGTATTGGAGATGGGCTATGCGGCAGATCTGCATCGCGAAGCCCTGATTGCCACAGGTGTTGTACTTTTCGTGTTCATCATGATAATCAATCTGGTTGTATCTGCATTAAACTGGAGGTCCGGGAATGGAAAGTAAAGCAATAGAAATGAATACCAAGATGGAAAGTAAAAGAATTGAAGTAACGTATAAGAAAAGTTATGTTTCCGTAGTTCTGAAAGGACTTACCTGGGCAGCTTCTATTCTGGCGATGGCAGTTCTTGTATTTTTGGTGTTGTTTATATTGGTGAAAGGAATTGGGAACCTTACGGCGGATTTATTTGCCATGGAATACAACAGTGAGAACTGTTCTCTGGTGCCCGCTGTTGTGAATACGTTGTTTATGACCGTCATTTCTCTGGTGATTGCGGCGCCTCTCGGCATTTTTGCAGCAATATTTCTTGTAGAATATGCAGATAATCGGGGAAAAGCAGTGGGATTGATCCGGATTACTGCGGAGACACTTTCCGGCATTCCATCCATTGTGTACGGTTTGTTTGGGATGCTGTTCTTTACAACAGCTCTAAAATTGGGATATTCCATGATATCAGGTGCACTTACACTGGCAATTATGATTCTTCCATTGATCATGCGGACAGCAGAAGAAGCATTGGTATCCGTGCCGGTTTCCTATCGGGAAGCAAGTTTTGGTCTGGGGGCGGGAAAATTACGTACCATTTTTCGGATTGTACTGCCTTCCGCCGTACCCGGAATTCTTTCCGGTGTGATACTTGCCATCGGGCGTGTTGTCGGTGAGACAGCAGCGCTGATGTTTACAGCAGGTACCGTGGCAAAGTATGCAGGTATTATGGATTCCGGACGTACACTGGCAGTACATATGTACGTACTCTCAAGTGAGGGGCTTCATATGGAGAAGGCTTATGCAACGGCGGTCATTTTGTTGTGTCTGGTTCTGATTATCAATGGATTTTCCGGATTTATTGCAAAACGAATTGCGAAAGGATAAATGAAGATGGATAAGATTACAGTGGAACATATGAATCTCTATTATGGAGAGTTTCATGCTTTGAAAGATGTGGAATTAAAGATGCAGGAAAAAGAGATTACCGCATTTATCGGACCCAGCGGCTGCGGCAAGTCCACATTGCTGAAATCCCTGAATCGTATGAATGATTTGGTAAACGGGTGTAAGATCACGGGACGGATCTGTCTGGATAAAGAGGATATCTATGATAAAAGGACGGATGTCAATGAGCTGAGGAAAAGAGTCGGCATGGTATTTCAGAAACCGAATCCATTTCCTATGAGTATCTATGATAATATCGCGTATGGTCCGAGAACCCATGGAATCAAAAGTAAAGCCAAGTTGGATGAAATTGTGGAGACATCCCTTCGTCAGGCGGCAATCTGGGAGGAAGTCAAGGACCGATTAAAAAAGAGTGCGCTTGGAATGTCAGGCGGCCAGCAGCAGAGACTCTGCATCGCCAGAGCCCTGGCTGTTCAGCCGGAAGTATTGCTGATGGATGAGCCGACTTCTGCGCTGGACCCGATTTCTACCTCTAAGATTGAGGACCTTGCAGTGGAACTGAAAAAAGATTATACTATCATTATGGTAACACATAATATGCAGCAGGCAGCGCGAATCTCAGATAAAACCGTTTTCTTCCTGTTGGGGGAAGTAATTGAGTATGGGGAGACAGAACAGATTTTTTCCATGCCAGGGGACAAACGTACAGAAGATTATATTTCGGGGAGGTTTGGTTGATATGAGAGAAATGTTTCAAAGGCAGCTGGAAGTACTGCATACACTGTTAATCGAGATGGGAGCACTTTGTGAGCAGGTGATTGAACGTACTTATGAGGTGTTGATAAGTGGAAACCGGGATGCAGCCGGTGAGATTCTTCAAAAGGATGCGGCCATTGATCTGAAAGAGCGGGAGATTGAGTCTATGTGTCTGAAATTGCTGCTCCAACAGCAGCCGGTTGCAGGCGATCTGCGTCAGATTTCAGCAGCGCTGAAGATGATTACGGATATGGAACGGATTGGTGATCAGGCAGCGGATATTGCTGAAATTATTAAGACGGCTGGTTTAAAGATGCCGGTGATGGAAATCAGTCTGGGTGAGATGGCAAAGGCAACGATGCGGATGGTGACAGAGAGTATTGATTCCTTTGTAAAGCAGGATCTCCGGATTGCCCGGAAAGTGATTGCAGATGATGATATTGTAGACCGGTTATTTCTGCATGTAAGAGATCAGTTATCCCACGGAATGTTGGATAATCTTGCAACCAGAGAGCAGATGATGGATCTTTTCATGATTGCAAAGTATTATGAGCGCATTGGTGATCACGCGACCAATATTGCAGAGTGGGTGGAATTCTCAATTACAGGACAGCACAGAGGAGAGAAATAAAGATGATTTATTGCGTGGAGGATGAACGTAACATCCGCGAATTGATTGTATATACGTTGGAAACCAGCGGATATCCGGCGAAGGGATATGAATCAGGAGCAGAATTCTATCGGGGTCTGGAAGAACAGACGCCGGATTTGATTTTGCTGGATATTATGCTTCCGGAAGAAAGCGGGATGGAAATCTTGAATAAGCTGAAAAGTTCTGAGGTGACAAAGGCTATTCCGGTGATTATGGTAACCGCAAAAGGCGCAGAGTATGATAAAGTATTGGGACTTGACTGCGGTGCTGACGACTATATTACGAAACCGTTTGGAATGATGGAGTTCATCGCCCGCATCCGTGCTGTTCTGAGGCGTACAGGCAGAGAGGATAAGAATGATGCCATATTATCGGCCGGAGATCTGCAGATTCTGGTGCAGCAGCATCAGGTACTGGCCAAAGGGCAGAAGGTGACCTTAACATTAAAGGAATTTGAATTGTTGAAATATCTGATGGAAAACCGGGGAATTGTATTGTCCAGGGACCGGCTTCTGGGACATATCTGGGGGTATGATTTTGATGGGGAAACCCGTACGGTGGATGTCCATATCCGTACGCTTCGTCAGAAGCTGGGAGACTGCGGGGAAATGATAGAGACCGTCCGTGGTGTGGGATATCGGATAGGAGGCTGACCGATGAAAAGCAAAATCTTTAAAAGCGCCAGTGTTCTTGTTGTGTTGTCAGTGATTCTTACGTTTTTTCTTATGAATTTTATCATGTATAAAAAAACGATGGATGAAATGAAAACTTCGGTACAGGTTGAATGCGGCTATATTAAGAACGCTGTGGAGACCTCAGGAACAGAATATCTGACCCGGGAGGTTTGCGAGGTTTCACCAAGCCGTCTGACGTTGATCCGGGAAGACGGAACCGTGCTCTTTGATTCAGCAGAGGAGTCCGGGAAACTGGAAAATCATAAAGAACGACCGGAATTCGAGGAAGCAATTCAAAAAGGCGAGGGAAGCGATCTGCGTTCATCCAGAACATTGGAGGAGCAGACCTATTATTATGCAAGAAAGCTGGAAAATGGAAATGTAATCCGGGTTGCCAGGACCACCGACACCGTATTCAAAAGTCTGGAATCCGGCTTTTTTCTGATGGTGGGTCTGATGCTTTTGATTGGTGTTCTTGCAGTTGGTTTGATGGAAATTACTGCCAGACGTCTGATTGAACCGATCAATAAGTTGGACTTAAGTAATCCGCTGGACAATGTGGAATATGAAGAGCTGAGTCCGTTGGTGTCAAGAATTGATCACCAGAATAAGCAGATTCGGGAACAACTAAGACAATTAAAGCAGAATCAGGAAGAATATCTGGCAATCACCGAATATATGAAGGATGGTCTGATCGTGACGAACCGTCATGTAGTACTTTCCATCAACCGTGCAGCACAGGAATTGTTTCATGTATCTATGGACGAGTGCATCAATCATGATATCATTACAGTCAGCAGAAATGAGGAATTAAAAGAGGCATTTCAGATTGCCCGGACAGGAGAAAGTAACGATCGGATTGTAGAGATACAGGGAAGAACTTACCATATTCTGGCAAATCCGGTGCGGGCAGGAAAGGTAAAGGTAACCGGTGTGGTAATCCTGATCCTGGATGTTACAGAGAAGCAGGCGGCGGAATTGATGAGACGGGAGTTTTCTGCAAATGTTTCCCATGAGCTGAAGACGCCGCTGATGTCGATTTCCGGTTATGCGGAGATTATAGAAAATGGTATGGTTCGCAAGGAGGATATTCCTGATTTTGCCGGAAGGATTCACAGTGAGGCAAGCCGTCTTACCTCGTTGGTGGAGGATATTATCAAGCTGTCCCGCCTGGATGAAAATGACGATATGCTCCCAAAGGAGGAAGTAGATCTGCTGGCAGTGGCAAAAGAAGTGGAGAAACGTTTGATGTTCCAGGCGAGGGATGCAAAGATCACATTGTCGGTGGAGGGGGAAACAGCTGTGATCAACGGCGTCAGGCAGGTGTTGTATGAGATGCTGTTTAATCTGTGTGATAATGCGATCAAGTATAACCAGCCGGGCGGTTCTGTCCGGGTCAGCATATTGAAAAAGCAGGACGGTAAGGCGGAGATAAAAGTTCAGGATAATGGAATCGGAATCGCACCGGAGCATCAGGAAAGAGTCTTTGAACGTTTCTACCGGGTGGATAAGAGTCATTCAAGGGAAACTGGCGGTACAGGTCTGGGACTTTCGATTGTGAAACACGGAGCGCTGCTTCATAATGCGAAATTGACGTTGGAAAGTGTACCTGGAAAGGGAACCGGCATAACGATTCTCTTTCCATAACAGAGCAGATTGCGGGAATGAATTTTCAAACACGCTCCAGGATCGTCATAGACAGGTGAGATAATGAGTAATCAGAAAAAATAATAAAAAATAATGGTTTGACAAAGTATGGAATCGGTGCTATGATTTTTTTAGTTGAATATGAATCTTCAGGGCGGGGTGCAAGTCCCCACCGGTGGTAAAGCCCACGAGCCGTAAGGTTGATTCGGTGAGACTCCGAAGCCGACAGTATAGTCTGGATGGAAGAAGAGAGATGTGAAATGTCATTGTTTCTGTTTGTGGATGATTGCTCTGGATGTATGAAGATACTCCGGAGCTTTTTCTGTTTGAGATTGTGACAAAATAGTTCCTGTGCCCCTATTGCGGGTGCGGTGAGAAGTCAAATGTCCTGGATTGATATTCGGGGCATTTTTTGTATACAAATATTGTTTTAGGAGATGTATGTATGAACCATGAAGACTATATGCGGATCGCTCTGGAAGAAGCGGTCAGGGGGATGGGGTGGACGAATCCGAACCCCATGGTCGGTGCGGTGATTGTGAAAGATGGACGGATAATCGGCAAGGGCTATCATCACAGATGCGGGGAACTGCATGCGGAACGGAATGCCATTGCAGACTGCAGGGAAGACATGAAAGGCGCTGCAATCTACGTGACATTGGAACCTTGTTGTCATTATGGCAAAACGCCTCCCTGTACGGAGGCAATTATCGAACAGGGAATCACTACTGTAGTCATCGGTTCCGATGATCCGAATCCGCTTGTGGCAGGGAAAGGAATTGAGAGCCTGAGAGCACATGGCATTACGGTGATCACCGGGGTACTGAAAGAGGAATGTGATGCGCTGAATCAGATTTTTTTCCATTACATCAGAACGGGACGTCCCTATGTTGTCATGAAATATGCTATGACAGCAGATGGGAAAATAGCAACTCATACAGGTGCTTCCAGGTGGATTACAGGAGAGCAGGCGAGATTCCATGTGCAGCAGTCCCGCCATCGTTATGCGGGAATTATGGTAGGTGTGGGTACGGTCCTGGCAGATGATCCGATGTTGAATTGCAGGTTTCCAGAGGGAAATTCCCCGGTGCGTATTATCTGTGACACAGCTTTGCGGACACCGCCGAATGCAAGAGTTGTAAGAACGGCCAAGGAGATTCCTACGATTCTGGCGACGGCCTGCGAAGAAGAGGAACAGCAGAAGACATATCGGGAGCAGGGATGTGAAATCCTCTGCGTTTCGAAGTGTGGGAACCATATTGACTTGCGTGAACTGATGCTGAGATTGGGAGAACGGGGAATTGACAGTGTACTGCTGGAAGGAGGCGCCAGTCTGAATTACAGTGCATTGCAGGCGGGAATTGTTCAAAAAGTGCAGGCATATGTGGCGCCGAAGCTGTTCGGCGGAGTTGAGGCAAAGACTCCGGTTGGAGGAATCGGTGTGGATACTCCGGATCAGGCAGTCCGGTTAAAAAACGGTCAGATACAAGTGATTGATGGAGATTTGCTGATAGAATGGGAGGTGGAAACGGATGTTTACAGGGATTGTTGAGGAGGTCGGCAGGATCACAGGAATACGCAAAGGTGCAAAATCTTCCGTGCTGCAGATTGAAGGAAAGGTGATTTTTGAGGATTTGAAGATTGGAGACAGTGTAGCGGTGAACGGGGTATGTCTGACGGTCACCAGTATCTCCGGGAATTGTTTTTTGGCAGATGTGATGAGCGAGACGCTGCAGAGGAGTTCACTGGGAGTGCTGAAACAAAACAGTGTGGTGAATCTGGAGCGGGCGATGGCAACAAACGGCAGATTTGGAGGGCATATCGTATCCGGTCATATTGATGGAACCGGTACGATTCTGAATGTACAAAAAGATGACAATGCGGTCTGGTATACGATTCAGGCACCGGAAACGTTGATGTACTACGTCGTGGAGAAGGGGTCAATTGCTATCGATGGCATCAGTCTGACAGTGGCAAAGGCAGACAGGGAAACATTCAGCGTTTCTATTATTCCGCATACGAGGAAAGAGACCATTTTGAGTACCAAAGGTGTCGGCAGCATTGTGAATCTGGAAAATGATGTGATTGGAAAGTATGTGGAACGTTTTGTGCGGGTACCGAAGCCCGGGGAGGGCATTCAGAAAAAGACCGGAGGTATTACAAAGGAATTTCTTGAAAAATACCTTTTGACCCCAACATCTTTAGAATGAAGAAAAGGAGGCAGGAGAAACCAGATGTTGAAGTTTCATACAGTGGAGGAAGCGCTGGAAGATTTAAGAAAAGGAAAGGTAATTTTGGTTACAGACGATGAGAACCGGGAGAATGAGGGAGACTTTATCTGTGCGGCTGAATTTGCCACGACGGCAAATGTGAACTTTATGGCAACCTATGGAAAAGGGCTGATTTGTATGCCGATGTCTGAAGCCTATATTAAGAAGCTACAGATTCCCCAGATGGTATCCAATAATACGGATAACCATGAGACTGCATTTACCGTATCTATTGACCATGTGGATACGACTACCGGAATCTCAGCAGCAGAACGTTCAATTACGGCGATGAAGTGTGTGGCAGAGGATGCGAAGCCGAAAGATTTTCGGAGACCAGGTCATATGTTCCCATTGTTGGCAAAGAAAAACGGTGTACTGGAGCGAAACGGTCATACGGAAGCAACTGTGGATCTGCTTCGGCTGGCAGGATTAAAGGAGTGTGGACTTTGTTGTGAGATTATGCGGGAAGACGGTACGATGATGCGTACGCCGGAATTGATGGAACTGGCAGCAAAATTTGATTTAAAATTCATTACCATTGCAGCTTTACAGCAATACCGGAAAGTCCATGATAAGTTGGTGGAGCAGGTGGCAGATGCAAAGATGCCCACGAAATACGGGAATTTCCGAGCTTATGGTTATGTGAATAAATTGAATGGGGAACATCATGTGGCATTGGTAAAAGGCGATATCTCAGACGGAGAAAATATTCTCTGCCGTGTACATTCGGAATGCCTGACCGGGGATGGCTTTGGTTCCCTGCGCTGTGACTGCGGGCAGCAGTTTGCTGCCGCCATGCGCCAGATTGAGAGGGAAGGTCGTGGGATTTTGCTTTATATGCGGCAGGAAGGCCGTGGAATTGGTCTGATCAATAAGCTGAGGGCTTATGAACTGCAGGATCAGGGAATGGATACGGTGGAAGCAAATCTGGCGCTTGGATTTGATGCGGATTTGAGAGAGTATTATATCGGTTCCCAGATTCTGCGGGATCTGGGCGTGAAAACCTTACGTCTGCTGACTAATAATCCGCTCAAGATTCATGGGCTTGCTGATTTTGGTATGAAGGTGGCAGAAAGGGTTCCGATCCAGATGGACGCCACGGATTATGATGAATTCTATCTGAAGACGAAGCAGATCAAGATGGGGCACATTTTGAATTATAAATAAGTTAAGATACCAGGGTCAAAAGGTTATGCTTTTCATGCTTGCATGAAAAAGCATGACTTTGGGACTCGTAAAACATGAGAAAGCAGCCTGAATAGGGGGGCAAAATACCTTTTGACCCCAACATCAAGTTAAGAATAAAGGAGACAAAAAGAATGCGTGTTTATGAAGGAAAAGTGGTAGCAAAGGAAATTAAAGTAGGAATTGTGGCGGCAAGATTTAATGAATTCATTGTATCCAAGTTGGTAAGCGGTGCGATGGACGGACTGGAAAGACATGATGTAAAAGAAGAGGATATTGATCTTGCATGGGTTCCGGGTGCATTCGAGATTCCGTTGATTGCTTCCAAGATGGCAAAGAGCGGAAAATATGATGCGGTCATTTGTCTGGGTGCCGTGATCCGTGGTTCCACATCACATTATGATTATGTGTGCAGTGAAGTTTCCAAAGGAATTGCATCGGTATCCTTGCATGCAGATATTCCGGTGATGTTCGGTATTCTTACCACAGAAAATATTGAACAGGCGATTGAGCGTGCAGGCACAAAAGCCGGAAATAAAGGATATGACTGTGCGCTGGGGGCAATTGAGATGGTAAATCTGATTCGGGAAATCGAGGCATAAGATGATATGGCAACGCTGGTTTGTGATTATGACGGAACATTTCATGAATCCATAAAAATCTATGCACCTGCATTTCGGAAAGCCTATGCGTATCTGGTGGAAGAGAAGGAAGCTTTGGAGCGGGCATGGACAGATGCGGAAATCAGCAGATGGTTGGGTTACAATAGCAAAGAGATGTGGAAGCAGTTTATGCCGGAACTGAATGAGGAGAAGAAGCGGCAGTGCAGTGAGATGATCGGTAGGGAAATGGTGCGCCTGGTAAGGGAAAAGAGGGCTGCCTTGTATCCGAAATGCCGGGAAGTGTGGACGGCGCTGAAAGAAAAGGGGCATACACTTATTTTCTTAAGTAATTGCAAGAGAGGCTATATGGAAGCTCACCGGCAGATGTTCTTATTGGATCGGTATTTTGAGGATTTCTTCTGTTCAGAGGATTATGGCTTCCTGCCGAAATATGATATTTTTGAAGAAATCAGAAAGCAGTACGGCGGTCCTTATCTTGTAATCGGAGACCGTTTTCAGGATATGGAAGTGGCAGTCATCCATCAGTTGAAGTCGATTGGGTGTGCTTATGGATATGGAACGGCGGAAGAACTTGGCAGTGCATCAGCAATTGCAGATACCTGTGGGGATTTGGTATACTTGACAGATATGCTTTTATCTTAAATATTTCAGAAGGAAAATTGTTTCAGCCAATGCTTTCAAGAGAAAAGAAAGTGTTGGCTGAAACGATTCTGGGACCTGGGCGGCTGCAGAAAAATGAAAAAAATGGATTAGAAACTTGACAGTAGAAAGGGGTTAGAGTATACTAACTGTGGTGGCGGGCTGCGTTGGGCGCTCCGTATTTTTAAATGCAAGTTAGTCAAGACTAATTGCAGAAAAGAAGATTTTTTCAGGGAAAAGATGTTTAAATAATCGATGAAACAGGGAAATAGAGGAAAGGTGAGAGAGCATGTTTCTGGAAATCAAAGATTTGAAGAAAAGTTTTGGAAATGATGGGAACCGTACAGAGGTTTTGAAAGGAATTAGTTTTCAGGTGGAACGCGGGGAAATCTGCGTTTTGCTGGGACCTTCCGGTTCAGGAAAATCCACACTGCTGAACATCATAGGTGGGATTGATTCAGCAGACAGCGGGTATATTTCCATAGACGGAGAAAAAACGGCGGAAATGAAAGAAAAAGTCTTGACCAGATACCGACGGAAACATTTGGGTTACGTGTTCCAGATGTATAATCTGATTCCAAATCTGAATGTAAAAGAGAATATTGAGGTAGGGTCTTATTTAAGTGACAGCCCATTGGAAATAGATGAATTATTAAAGACATTGGGTCTGTATGAACATCGTCATAAGCTGCCCAGTCAACTATCCGGCGGACAGCAGCAGAGGACGGCCATCGGACGTGCAATTGTAAAGAATCCGGATATTCTTCTCTGTGATGAGCCGACCGGAGCATTGGATTACAGCACATCCAAGGAGATTTTGAAGTTAATTGAAGAGGTAAACCAGAAATATGGCAATACGGTAATCATGGTTACGCATAATGATGCCATTAAGCATATGGCAGACCGTGTAATCAGCCTGAGGGATGGGAAGATCCGAAAGGATTACCGGACAGTGTCAAAAATCCCGGCTTCGGAACTGGAATGGTAAAGGTGGTGGTATTGATGAGGAATCCATTAATGAAAAGGCTGCCCCGGGAATTTATCGGAGAAATGGGAAAATATCTGGTTATTTTTTTATTTATGACGGCAACGATCGGCTTTGTCTCCGGGTTTCTGGTAGCAGGCGGCAGTATGATTCAGGCATATGAAGAAAGCTTTGAAAAATATAAGATTGAGGATGGGCATTTTGTTCTGGAAGAAAGGGCAGAGGAGACGTTGATTTCCGGGCTGGAACAGGAAGAGGTGATGATTGTTCCTGATTTTTATGTGGAAGAGGATACGGATCATGATCTGGACGGCAGGAATGACAGTACGCTGAGAATTTTTGCAGACCGCACGGAAGTAAATCTGGTGTGTCTGATGGAAGGCAGTATGCCCCGGAACACAGATGAGATTGCCATAGACAGAATGTATGCAGACAACAATGAGATTGAAGTGCAGGATGTTGTGAATGTGGGTACAAAAGAACTGAAAGTGACAGGTCTTGTGGCATTGTCTGATTATAGCGCTCTGTTTTCGGATAATGGGGATATGATGTTCGATGCTGTCAAATTCGGTGTGGCAGTGATGACGGAAGAAGGATTTGAAAGTTTTGGAGCTGCTGCACTGCATTACAGCTATGCCTGGAGATATGATCAGATGCCGAAAGATGAAATAGAGGAGAAGAAACAGTCTGATCGCTTGTTGGAGGTTCTGGGAGAACAGGCTGTGATTCAAAGTTATGTTCCCCGTTACAGCAATCAGGCAATTCAGTTTACCGGAGATGATATGGGCGGCGATAAGTCTATGATGATTGTTCTTCTCTATATTCTGATTGTGATTCTGGCATTTGTATTTTCTGTGACCATCAATCACACGATTGTGAAGGAAGCATCTGTGATCGGAACGCTGCGCGCATCGGGCTATACAAAAGGGGAAATGCTGAGACACTATCTCACCACACCGATGCTGGTGACCCTGTTGGCGGCGCTGATCGGAAATATTCTTGGATATACGGTGTTTAAGGATATGGTTGCAGCTATGTACTATGGCAGCTACAGTCTGCCCACCTATGAAACGATATGGAATGGAGAGGCATTTGTTCTGACTACAGTCATTCCGATGCTTCTGATGCTGTTTACCAATGTTCTTTCACTGATACACAGGCTGTCCTTGACCCCGCTGCGTTTTCTGCGCCATGATCTGAGCCGGAACAGACGGAAAAAGGCAGTAAAACTTCCTGGATTTTCGTTTTTCCATCGGTTCCGTCTGAGGATTATTCTGCAGAACCTGCCAAGTTATATGACCTTATTTGTGGGGATTGTATTTGCCAATATTCTGCTGTTGTTCGGCATGATGATGTCCCCGCTTCTGTCTCATTATCAGGATGAGGTGTTGGAGCATATGTTGGCAGAATATCAGTATGTGCTGAAAGCTCCGGTAGAGGTGGAAGAAGAACAGGCGGAGCAATACTGTGTCACAAACCTGAAAACGGTGGATGAAGCGTATGATGCTGAAGAAGTCACAGTCTATGGGATAGCCGCGGAAAGTCCTTATATAGACGAGGCGCTGCCAATGGAAGGCATTTATATTTCAGATGGATATGCGGAGAAGTATCGTCTGGAACAGGGAGATATGGTGCTGTTGAAAGAAGCCTACGGTAAGAAAACGTATGAGTTTGAAATCAAAGGAATCCGGAAATATCCGGCGGCACTGGCCATCTTTATGGCAAAGGAACAGTTTTGGAATATTTTCGATAAAGAAGAGGGGTATTTCAACGGTTATTTTTCGGATGAAGAACTTACAGAAATTGATGAAGCATATATCGCTTCCTGCATTACGGAGGAGGACCTGACCAAACTTTCCCGGCAGTTGGATGTATCCATGGGGAATATGTTCTATATGGTCAATGTATTTGCAGTGGTACTGTCAGCACTTTTAATTTATCTGCTGACGAAACTGATTCTGGAGAAAAATACAACATCAATTTCCATGGTGAAGATCCTGGGGTATGAGAATGGTGAGATTGCCCGGCTCTATCTTTTGGCGACCACTGGGGTGGTGATTTTGTCAATTGCACTGAGCCTGGTGATTTCCAATCTGGTATTGAAAGCAATTTACCGGGAAATCATGAAGGAGTTCAATGGTTGGTTGTCCTATTATATCAAGCCGGAAATCTATGGAGAAATGTTTGCTGTAGGGCTGTTGGTTTATCTGGCGGTAGCATTCCTGCAATTTCGTAAAATTAAGCGGATTCCGATGGATGAAGCTTTGAAAAATGTAGAGTAGGCGAAACCCGCACTTTCAGTTTTGGGAAAGTGCGGGTTTCGCCTATGTTTGAATATATGAAAGATTCAAAGAATACAAGTAGGCAGGTTTTGGTCTCAGTGAAGGTTACGAAAGCAGAGTGCGTATTAGTTCCTGCTTTTGTTCTAGTGTCAGTTTGTTGCCATTCCGGGCAAGGAGAGACTGTAAGTCCTGGAAATCCGGTTCCTGCGGGGCAGCGGAGGAAACAGGGGATTTTTCGCCATGTCCTAAAAGATAATTCATATCTACATCAAATAATTTACGTATCTTCTCCAGAGTAGCCAGATCTGGTTCACGTTCTCCGCGTTCATACATACTGACGGCGCTGCGGGAAATGCCTAATTTTGCAGCAAGTTCTGTCTGGGAGATCTGGTGTTCCTGTCTGAGTTGTTTAAAAATTGTTCTGAATTCGTTCATGGATACAGCCTCCTTCTTATAATAACAAGATAACACAGATTGTAACAATTGTAAAGAAATGACACAAAATGTGAAAAAGTAATTGACACGATTTGTGTATTGCGATATAATAAAAACGGACACGAAAAGTGTCGGAAAAAGGTCAGATTTTTCCAAATCAATCCGCGGAGGGAAAAACAGAGGAAGCATAAAAATTTTTAAACAAAAGAGACACATAACGTGTCAAAAAAGGAGAGGAGAGAACAAAATGAATTCATATAAAAAGAGCATTCCAACACAGGAAGCGCCCCTTAAGATTCTGTATGAGATCACAGAAAAGAGGGATGCCCATACAAAATATTTTGCTACAGAAAACCATGGAGGTATTGCAGCCGTCTATCCGGAGGCCGTCCACTACCAGGAGGACGGCGTATGGAAAGAGATCGACAATGCACTGGAGGAAGACAGCAGCGGCGGGGCCGGCTTCTGCAACCGGGCAGGAGCTCTCAAAGTAAAATTCTCCAGACACGGAAATTCAGAAAAACTGGTCACAGTCCGGAAGGGAAACCGGAAATTAAGCTGGGCCTTCCTTCCGGCACTGGAAAAAGGGGAGGTCAAAACAACATTTTCGCTTTTTGCATCGGATTCTGAAAAAGACCTGGAAGCACAGAAAGCCTTTCCTGACATGCTGGGTGTCCGGGAACAGAATCGGAGAAAAATGCAGGTAAGACATACGGGCAGTGGCGGTTGTTACGAAGACATCCTACCCGGCGTGGACCTGTGCTACTTTCTGAGAGGCGGGCTCCTGAAGGAAGAGATTCTGCTGAAGAACCGGGAGGCCGCGGCGGAACCCCTGGCGTTTGTCTTCCACCATGAAAAGCTCCATGCAGCCCTTGAAAAAGACGGGTCTGTCCGATTCACACTGCCGGGTCAGGAAGAGATATTCTTCTCCCTGCCTGCCCCCTGCATGTATGACACCGCAGGCAGTTATTCCGGGGATGTCCGCTATGTGCTGGAAACAGAGGGGGAAAAAAGCATCCTCAGGATAGTGGCTGACAAAATATGGCTGACGGACCCGGAACGGGCCTATCCGGTGGTCATCGACCCAAATACGGAGACAAGCAAAAACTCGAAAGATATCCAGGATACCTTTGTTCGTGAAAAGCAGCCGGACAGCAGCGTGGTGAGCACTTACGGCTCCTTCTGCGTGGGAAACACATCCGGGGAAGGACGATGCAGGGCATTTTTAAAATTCAACAGCCTCCCGTCCATCCCGGGCGGCTCTGTCATCTACGATGCCAGGATCTATGTATGGCAGTATAAATACTCCTCCTACGGCGGGAACAGCTTCTATGTGACTGCCCACAAAGTTAACGGGAACTGGTCATCCGGAAGTACCACATGGAATAACCAGCCGGTCTATGACCCCATTGTACAGGATTATGCCAAAATTGAAGAAGTACGGAACGGGGATACTGTCGCCATCACCCCGAGATCCTTCAATCTGACAAAGCTGGTCAGAGACTGGTACAATACAGGGGTGAACAATGGGATTATGCTGAAGATGAAGAATGAGACCGAACGTTCGGCGGGAACCTTTGTCACTTCCGATTATCCGGCAGGAAATGCCTATGGAATCACATCGGAACAGTACCCATCCGGGATCTTCTATTACCGGGATGCCAGTGGGCTGGAGGATTATTACAGCTATCATACCCATAGTGCGGGCCGGGCAGGAAGCGGTGCAGTCAATGACTTTAACGGAAACCTTGTCTTTACCCATATGGATGCGGCCACCCAGGGAAACCGTTTTCCGGTTCAGCTGAATCATGTATACAATCTTAATCTGGAGAACCAGTGGTGCAGAGCCGGGTATGGCTGGCGCCTTTCCGCCCATCAGGAACTGAGAGAAACGGGGCTTGCAGATTTTCCTTATGTCTATACGGATGAGGATGGTACCCGCCACTACTTTTACAAGGACAAGGAGGACGCAGATAAACTAAAAGACGAGGATGGGCTGGGGCTTGTGATCAAAACAGAATCTTCGGGCAGCGCGGAAGAATACCGTACGATGGAGACAAAAGAGAAGATGCAGTTGATTTTCGGACAGGACGGATACCTCAGGAAGGAAAAGGATCCAAATGGAAATACGGTTGTATACACCTATACCCGTGATCAATTCGGACCGTATCTGACAAAGATCACAGACGCATCAGGAGCATCTATTACACTGGAATATGAAGCTACAAAACTTGTAAGAATTCTGGATGACGCAGGAAGGGTTACCTCCTTCCAGTATGATCCCTGGAATAATCTGATCCGTGCTGTATATCCGGACGGGAAAGCAACGGTGTTTTCTTTTGATAATCATGAACTTACTGGCGTAAAGGCGCCGGACGGATATGAGATCCGCTATGGTTATGTGGAGGATTTCCGGGTAAAACGTATCAGCAGGATTACAGAGAAATCTGGGGACAGTAAGGGACAGGAACTGAAAATCTCCTATCGGAACGGAACAACTACCGTCTTCGAGGAATGCGGACTGGACGGGGAACTGGGAAACCCGGAAGATAACCGGATATACACTTATCAGTTTGATCACTATGGAAGACCGGTATGTATCAGCGACCAGGACGGCCGTGCGGAGAGCTACGACTATTTTAAAACAGGAGAAAAAAATAACAAGCTTCGAAAAGCAGGAACAACACAAAAGACAATTTGCAATTATATGAGAAATACGAGGTTTGAACATCAGCTTGCTCACTGGACACGCTACAGTGCTGAACCCTCGCAGGTCCAGGTCTGCGAAGATACCGGTTATATCGGGACATGCTCAGTTAAGGTGCAGCGTCCGAGCGGGGAAGAGGGGGCTTCCGGAGTGAGCCAGGTGATTCCACTGAATCCGGGTACTTATACCGTTTCCGCTTACATCCGTACAAAAGACGCAGGGGACAAAGGAAATGCACATCTTGCAGTTTTAGGAATTAAAAAGGATGGGAGCACAGAAAACCTGGCATTCTCGCCTGGCATCAAGGGGACGACCGATCTGCAGATTGACCAGGGCTTTGTGAGAGAATCAGCCACCTTTACTACAGACAGCAACCATACGGCTGTGCAGGTTATCGGCGCCCTGTTTGATACTTCAGGAACGGCATGGTTTACCTGCTTTCAGCTGGAGGAAGGAGATACGGCCAATAAGTTCAATCTGCTTGAAAACGGCAGCTTTGTATGGGCCGGGGCGGAAGAACGGCTCCCGGCAGCATTTGAGGGGCATGAGACCGGAAGCAGTGACGGCAGGATGAACGGGATAAGCAGATTTGGTTCTCATGCCCTCCATATCTGCGGTGAGATTGGAAAACGGAAAGGATACAGCCAGACTATTAATATCAGAGCAGGGGAGAATATGGTATTTTCCGTCAGCGGATGGGGGAAAGCAGATGCAGTCCCGGAAAAAGAGTTTGGACTGACCGCAGGATTTGCATACGAAGATGGGACCTTCCGGTTTGAAGACATCCCCTTCAACCAGAACATCACGGACTGGCAGTTCGTCCATAAAACCATTAGTCCGAATGACAATCTGGCGCAGACCAATAAGATGGTCACATGCATGACTTTGTACGCCTTTTATGGGGAGAATCAGAACGATGCGTACTTTGACGGTCTTCAGGTCACCTGCGAAGATGCGCAAAGCTATGTATACGATGACTCCGGAAATCTGGTCTCTGCCGTATCCGCAGCTGAGAAAACAGGATTCAGCTATGATAAGGAGCATGCACTTTCTCATATCACAGACATCACGGGGACCAGCTTCTCCTATGGATATGACACTAAGAAAAATCTGAGCGTGGCAGACAACTCGGAAGGGATTCGTTACTGCTTCCGGCATAATGCCCACGGGAATCCTGTGGAAGCCGCAGTTCAGGGAGGCAGCCATATGGGGGCGGTGACACCGGGAAGGACGTACGCTGTCCGTGAACGGGTATCCGGGAAATATCTCACGGCAAGGGAGAAAGGGACAGTTTCCGGAACCCTGTGTGAACTGAGGGAATATGACGGAAGCGCGGCACAGAAATGGAAAGTGCTGGATGCGGGGGAAGGCTGCTTCCAGTTTATCCCGCAGCATGCCGAAGATCTGTCTCTGGATGTTGTCGGAGGGGCAGATAAAGACGGGGCAGGCGTCCAGATTTATACAACAAACCACACAGATGCCCAGAAGTTCAAAGTCACACTGATGGAGGACGGTTCCTGCCAGATCACTGCAAAATGCACCAAAGGAAGACGTGGGCTGACGAATGCACCCGGCGGCACGGGGAATGGGACAGAAGTGACCATCTGGGGAACCGATGACAGCTATGACAGACAGCGCTGGTATCTTGAGCCTGCTGATTCGGCAGTTACAGGTGACAGCCCGGAAGCCGGAATAATCTATAAAATCCGCGTATGCCACAGCAACCAGTATCTGACTGTTCCGGAAGGCAACAGCAAGGCTGGTGCGGGCATTGTCCAGGAATATCAGAAAGGCGGAAGAAACCAACAGTTCCTGCTGGAAGACGCGGGAGACGGGTACTATTTTCTGCGGTCCATGGAGGCACGGGATCTGGTGCTGGTCCAGACAGGAACCTATGCGGGATACCCGTCACTGACCCTCCAGATCTCCGATCCGGCAGATGATGGTCAGAAATTCCGCTTTACAGGTATGGGGAGAGGATATGGAATTCAGTGTAAGGCAGATCAGAAATATGCAGATGTATACTGCTCTGAATATACGCCGGGAACCCGGGTGATCCTGACAGGAGGACTGGATGAGACGAATAGCAATAAACTGTTTCTTCTGGAACCATGCAGCCTGCGGATCGAGTCCTTCATGGAGTATACGGAAGATGGAAGGAACATCCGCCGTATCACGGACAGCCGGGGAGCTGTAACGGAAAACAGCTATGACAGCCAGAACCGTCTCCTTACTTCTGTGACAGACGCCAAAGGCCATAGGATCAGGTATACGTATGACCCGGCGACAGACCGTCTGACCGAGGCAGCCGCCGATGTGGGCGGGCAGGAAGTAAAGAATACTTATGCCTATGATGGGGGAGAACGTTTAAGTGCCATCGGCCATAACGGGTTTTGTTATACGTATGAATACGATGGATTCGGAAACCAGACGGTCGTCCGTGCAGGAGAGACGATTCTGGAAAGCTGCACCTATTACCCGCACAATGGGCCGCTTAAGACAATCACTTACGGAAACGGAGATACTCTGGAAAATAGCTATGACAAAGACTATCGGATTACTGAGCAGAAGTGGAATGGGAAGATTTGTTATAAGAATACATATGACAGCGATGGGAATCTGGTACGCCATGAAGATCTGGAAAACGGCAGCCGGGAGGAATACCAGTACGACCTGATCGGGCGCCTGGTGCGCCGGAGGACATCCGAAGGCCAGAGCCTTGCGGTCTCTTATGACGGTAAGAACCGGGTAAAATCCATGTATCAGAAAACAGAGGGAAGCAGTTCCGGCAGTACTGCGACAAAGACGGAATATATCTACGGGGAAGCGGAGAAACTTCAGAGCCCCGGCCTGATCTACGGTCTGAAGGTGGACGGGAGTGAACGCCTGTCCTATACATATGATGTTCTGGCCCGTCGGAATGCTAAGACGCTGCATTTTGACAATGGCAGAACGTATCAGACAACCTATGAGTTTGTGCCGGGAAAAGAAGCAGGAACCACAACGGCTCTGGTGGAAAGTATTACAAACGGAAGCCGGAAGCTGTCCTATACATATGACGTCTTTGGGAATATCGAGACTATCGCTGAGGATGATACGGTGAAAGTGACGTATCACTACGATGAACTGAGCCAGCTCATCCGGGAGGACAATGTGTGGGAGGACAGGACTGTCTGTTACAGCTATGACGCGGGTGGGAACATGACCGCAAGAAAAGTATACGCCTACACAAGCCCGGAAAACCGACCGGATATGGTGGAAAGCCAGAAATTCTATACTTATGACAATTTAGGATGGAGAGACCAGCTGACAGTATATGATGGACAGCATATCATATATGACGGCCTGGGCAATCCGATTGACTACCTGGGGATGGAAATGACATGGCAGCATGGCAGGGAACTGAAGCAGGTGAAAAAGGACGGACATACGATTCAGTACACTTATGACAGTGAAGGAATCCGTACCTCGAAAACTGTAGACGGGGCAACAACCCGGTATGATCGGAACGGAAGCAGCATCACAGCTATGAGGACAAATGCAGATCATATACAGTTTATCTATGATGAGAACGGAAATTTATTCTCCATGAAGCTGAACGGTGCCAGTTACTATTATCTGCATAATGCACAGAATGATGTGGTCGGACTGGTTGACAGCAGTGGTTCCCATGTGGTAAGCTACAGATATGACAGCTGGGGATGCCAGACCAGTATGACAGATACATCGGGAAGCCAGGCGGGCAGTAAAAATCCGTTCCGGTACAGAGGGTATTATCTGGATGATGAGACGGGATTGTATTATGTATCCAGCCGTTATTATGATCCTTGTATTAGCCGTTGGATTAATGCAGACGAGCAGGTTTCCGGAGACAGCATTTTAGGGACAAATCTTTTTGCATATTGTAATAATAATCCCGCCAGCATGTTGGACAGGGATGGACGGGAAGCCGTAACAATTGTGGAAATACTTGCGTTTTTACTGATATGCTGTGCAGCTGCAAGCTATTTGAGTGGTACAGTGGTTCAGAGTCCCATAAATATTGTCCCACAGATACAGGTTGATTCTGTAAGGGAATCCGAGCCTGATATAAGCTGGTCCAAGACGACAGCAAAAGCCGTACAAAATAAAGTAAAGGCGAGTCTCGCCATAAGGGATATTACAAAGAAGTATAGAAGTAAAAAGGAAACACATCATATCGTGGCCCGGAAGGCAAAACCTGCAAAATATGGAAGAAGGATTTTAGAAAAAGTGGGGATTGATATTGAATCTTCGGATAATAAAGTCAAGCTGAAAACACAGGTTCACCGCCGGCTGCATTCTCATTTGTATTATGGGTGGGTGAATAAAGTTGTTATCAGTGCATATCGGAAAGGAGAAACATATTCTGAGCGCCAGGGATATGTAAAAACGGCTTTAGGTATGCTAAAAAGAACGCTTGAGTTCATGGAGAAATTTCTATAATCACGAATTGGAGGAAGTTATGTCAAAAATAAAAAAGTATTTCCATAAATATTGTTTGTGGAGGCCGGAAATGGCAGCCAGGCCGGAAATTGTAAAAGAGTATGAAGAGACAGAGAAAGAATACATGAAAATCTATGAACAGTATTGTGACCAGATGGAGAAATTAACGAAGCAGATGGAAGCGCTTACCTGTAGAAGAGCGTATGGAAAAGAAGGAACGCTACACCGGGGATATTACTGTCCGAGTCCGATCCATGAAATTGTTATCGGTAACTGCAAACGCGGTCGGCTGCTCACAAAACTACGGAAAAACAGTACTTATGATTTTGAATATTGCTTTGACAAAGAAGACCGATTGATCCTTATAAAAGATTATGCAAATGAAATTTCAAAAGGGTACCATGTTTCATCCGAAGTGCTGCTCTATTCAGGAGACTGTGTTCTGGGACTGGAATATGGGGTTTCACTTGCCCAACTTGATCATATTTCAAGATGTTTTTATAGCGGGGATGGTATAAAAAGATATGAGACGGTGTCGATTTCGCATTTTGAAGATGAAATTGCGTGCTGTGATATAGAAACAGAAACATATATGTATGAAGACTCCCGGCTTAGGTCCTGCAGAATGGAATGGTATCATTTCATCATGAATTTCTTGTCTGGGGAAATGAAATATGATTTTCATTATGATGAAGCCGGAGATATGGATTCTTATGTAGCAACAGAATATCGTGATCGAGAGGAAAGACTGGATGTTTATAATAGGGGGCATGTGTATGAGGTGAAAAAGCCGAGAGTAAAGGGAAAAAAAGATATTGTTGCGGCTGAAAATCAAGTGTAAAACAGCAGATTCTGGTTGCCGGAAAAAGCGCAATCACAACAAATTAATTTCTCTAAATGCACATTATTAGTGTATGAAAGCGGCAGAACCACATCGGCAATAGCACATGGTTTCTTAAGCGCTTGTCTGTATAAATCCATAAAGCCGCAGACGGTGCAAGGACTGCATAGCAGCTCATTTATCTTTGCAGCTTCTGTGGCTTTATGGAATACTCTTGCGAGCGCTAAGAATTTGCTGTTTATGGCTACGAGAATCTGCCGCTCTACAATCAAGTTCAGGATTAATCGAAGGAGATTCTGTCCCCATCTTTCCACAACGATCTGTATAGGACGATAATCTGATACGGACTGATAAGATAGCTATCTGCGACGATACAGAAGGCTACGTATACGAGGACTTTGAAAATCTGGAATCAGCCGTATCTGCAGCCGGGAAAACAGGATTCGGTGATAAGGAGCATGCGTGTAAAAACGGCTTTAGGTGTGCTAAAAAACGCTTGAGTTCATGGAGAAATTTCTATAATCACGAATTGGAGGAAGTTATGTC
>OLZF01000438.1_pt1 | contig 43045 bp, 37 predicted proteins | sample 1674391 | NCBI WGS metagenome assembly OLZF01 (sample SAMEA103958166, study PRJEB25191) | human gut metagenome | biome: human-associated habitat [ENVO:00009003]; feature: intestine environment [ENVO:2100002]; material: feces | place: Germany | collected 2013/2015
AGGACCGACACGCCGGAGCATTTCATGGACGACCTGAAAAAGTACGGTTACATCACGGGGTGAGAAGCCCGCTCCTTTATTATTGCGATCCCCGCCGGCCTTGAAGTGTGTCGGCGGGGATTTTTCTTTTTCCGCGGTATCGGATATCCGCCGTATCCTTGTTTTCCAAAGGGGGGCTGGCTCCACGACTCCCTTCGGGAAAGCCTTTTTTTCTTTTCACCGCCCCTTCCGCCATGACAAAAACTGACTATCCATGACAATACATGACAGGGTATTTGAGGTCATTCCGCTTGTTATTTCCTTTGTGGCATGAAACGGCAGGAAAGCTTGCCGGCAATAACTATAAAAAAGAAATGCATATGAAAAAAGAACCTTTATTTATCGAATTGGCCGGTCGGAAGGGTGAACCCGGCAAGATCACCTTCACCGTATTTACGGCCGGTATCCTACACAACCGCCGGGGGTACAACGTTACCGTGGTGGATTGTGACCCGCCCCAGCACAGTATCGGCCCGACGGGAAACACACACAGCATGACAAACCTTATGTAGACGGGTATGGAGTACGCATTCATTCTTCTGTTCCTGTATGCCTCCTACCTGAGCATAGAGAAGTACGTCCACACGGGCAGCGTCCTTAAATGGAGGGGAGGACAGCGTCCTGCCTCCGGTCTTCCGGTGAAGGAAGAACCGGCGGAAGCACGGGAGGAAGCTGTCATCGGCAGGAGCCAGTACCGGTTATGGCAATCCCCGCCTATGGACGAGGAATATGCGATGAGCGAAAAGCGGACGGATACGGCCATGGAAGGGAGAAAGACATCCGTGCCCGAATTCCCCGTTTCTTTCAGTAGGCCGGAGGACGGTGAAGTGCCGGAACGCTACGAGATCACCGGTTATGTGGAACGTCCCGATCCGCACCGTGCCAGAGGCGTGACCTTCGACGATATGGACCTGCTCTCCAGGTTCATGACCACGGACCGCCTTTCGGAACCGGAACGGTCCCATGCCCGCCAGACACTGGAACGGCTGGAGGGAACCGACATGGAACGCATCCTGCAGGCCGGCATTCTGGGCAGCGACGAGACATTGAAACGGTACATGGAACTGTACGTGGACAGTGGCAGGGAGCCGCCACTGCTGGCGGGAAAGGACAGGGAAAGCATAATCAGGGATTTCGATATCATGGATTTCATACCCCGATAACCAACAATATAATGTATATGGAGAAGTATCATGATTCAAGCTGATCCGCTTCGCGGACATTTTCCCAAGAAAACAAAAGCCGCCGGGCGGCAAAGTCGAATTTAAAAGAAGGAGGTAACGATGACCGGGTACTACGATTCGGGATGATCCCAGGATTCCATCCCCGAAGCAAACAGACTGGCAGTCAAACAGGTAAAATAAGAAGTATGACAAACGGATATTTCGACTCAGGGTGATTCCCTCCGGCAACGGAAAGGGAAAAAGGACCGGGAGTGGTCCATACATACAACCACCCAAAGAAAAAGTACAATGACAATCGGATATTATGAATCGGGATGATCCTGCAGATGTCCCGATTCGGAGAAACGGTAACACGAGTGACAGACAATTAAAAAAGGAGGTAACGATGCGAGGTTATTATGATTCCGGCTGATGCCGGCAGTAAACATGTAGTTGTAAAAACAGCCGCGGGCATCCGGCCTGCAGCCTGTTTAGAAAGAAAGTCTAACGAACATTTATAATATAGGTATAAAAACAATGAGACATACGAATTCTTATTCATTTTCACGATTTTCCCTTATGGGCAAAGTGACGGACGCATTGGCATCCCTTATCAGACGCATACCGGTAAAAACGGCCTTCCTGCTGGCATGACTGGCCACATGAACGGCCCCCGTATTCGCTGTCGGTGACGGGTCTGCCGGGCTGGTGCAAGCCACGCAGATGGTCACCGGATATTTTGACCCGGCCACGAAACTGATTTATGCGGCCGGGGCGCTCTGTGGCCTTATCGGGGCCATCCGCGTGTATTCCAAGTTCTCCTCGGGCGATCCGGACACGGGCAAGACCGCCGGCAGCTGGTTCGGGGCCTGCGTGTTCCTGATCGTGGCGGCCACGGTGCTGAGGTCGTTCTTCCTGTAACCCCCATGCCGTATGGAATACAAGCTGAACAAGGGCGTCGGGCGGGACGTGGAGTTCTGCGGCCTGAAGGCGCAGTACCTCTATCTCTTTGCCGGCGGCCTGCTCGCCGTCTTCCTCGTGTTCGTCATCCTTTACATGGCGGGCGTGAACCGCTGGTTCTGCATCGCCCTCTGCGTCGCATCGGCCACGGGAATTACCCTGGGCGTGTTCCGCCTGAACAGGAAATACGGTCCCCACGGGCTGATGAAGCTGGCGGCGGCAGGCTACCGTCCCTATTACATCATCAACAGAAAACGTATCACCTCACTTTTTAAACGAAGAAAATATGCGAAACATACTCAAAGCGGCCACCCTGGAAAGTAAGTTCCCCCTTCTCGCTGTCGAGGACGGGTGCATCCTCTCCAAGGACGCGGACGTGACCGTCGGCTTCAAGGTCCGCCTGCCGGAGGTCTTCACCCTTACCTCCGACGATTACGAGGCCATGCACGGCGCATGAGCGAAGGCCGTCCGGGTATTGCCCTGCCATACCATCGTCCACCGTCAGGACTGGTTCCTGGAGGAAAGCTACAGGGCACGTACCGACAGAGAGGAGCTGGGATTCCTGGACCGCAGCTTCGAGCTTCATTTCAACGAGCGGCCCTTCCTGAACCATTTCTCGTACCTGTTCATCACCCGTACCACGAAGGAGCGCATGCGGCAGCAGAGCAACTTCTCCGTCCTCTGCAGGGGGCATATCCTCCCCAGGGAGGTCCGGGACAAGGACGGCGTCCTCCGCTTCCTAGAAGCCGTGGAGCAGTTCGAGCGCATCATCCGCGACTCCGGACTGGTCCGTCTGGAACGGCTCACGACGGAGGAGATTACCGGAAAGGGAAAGGAGGCCGGCCTGGTGGAGAAATACTTCTCCCTCTCGCAGGAGGACACCACCACGCTGGAGGACATCCGGCTCGGGGGCGCGGAAATGCGCATCGGCGACAAACGGCTCTCGGTGCATACGCTTTCCGACGCGGACGACCTGCCCACTGCGGTGCGGACGGACGGGCGTTATGAGAAATATTCCACGGACCGTAGCGACTGCCGCCTCTCCTTTGCCGCTCCCGTGGGGCTGATGCTACCCCATAACCATATCTGCAACCTGTACGTGTTCATAGATGATCCGGCAGAGACCCTCCGGAATTTCGAGAAAGCGGCCAGGAATATGCGCTCTCTCTCGCGCTACAGCCGTGCCAACGAGATCAACCGGCAGTGGACGGAGGAGTACCTGAACGAGGCGCATTCCTTCGGCCTGGTCCCCGTGCGTTGCCATTGCAACGTCATGGCCTGGTCGGAGGACAGGGAGAGGCTGAGGAACATCCGGAACGACACCGGATCGGCACTGGCACAGATGGGCTGCAAGCCCCGGCACAATACCGTGGATGCGCCGACCCTTTATTGGGCGGGCATCCCCGGCGGAGAGGGCGATTTCCCGGCGGAGGAGTCCTTCCACACGTTCATCGAACAAGCGGCATGCCTCTTCATCGGGGAAACGAACTACGCCTCCTCCCTCTCGCCCTTCGGCATCAAGATGGCGGACCGGCTCAGCGGCAGGCCGCTGCACCTGGACATCTCGGATGAGCCGATGAGGCGGGGCATCACGACCAACCGCAACAAATTCATCCTGGGACCTTCGGGCAGCGGCAAATCCTTCTTCACCAACCATCTCGTACGCAACTATTACGAACAGGGCGCGCACATCCTGCTGGTGGATACGGGAAACAGCTATAAGGGGCTGTGCCGGCTCATCCATGAGCGCACCCGCGGGGAGGACGGGATCTACATAACGTATGAGGAGGACCGCCCGATCACCTTCAATCCCTTCTACAGCGAGGACCGGCAGTTCGACGTGGAAAAGAGGGAGAGCATCAAGACGCTGATCCTGACGCTCTGGAAACGGGAGGACGAGCTGCCGAAACGCTCCGAGGAGGTAGCCCTTTCCGGCGCGGTGAACGCCTATATCCGCAGGATTACGGAAAATCCGGAACTCAGGCCGGACTTCAACGGGTTCTACGAGTTCGTCCGTGACGATTACCGCCGGATGATGGAGAAAAAGAGGGTGCGCGAGAAGGACTTCGACATCGACGGATTCCTGAACGTGCTGGAACCGTTCTACAAGGGAGGGGACTATGACTTCCTCCTGAACTCGGACAAGGAGATCGACCTGACCCACAAGCGGTTCATCGTATTCGAGCTGGACAACATATCATCGAACAAGGTGCTGCTTCCGGTGGTGACGCTCATCATCATGGAGACGTTCATCTCCAAGATGCGTCGCTTAAAAGGTATCCGCAAGGTCATCCTGCTGGAAGAGGCCTGGAAATCACTGATGTCCCCCAATATGGCCGCCTACGTGCTCTTTTTGTTCAAGACGGTCAGAAAGTATTTCGGTGAGGCCGTGGTGGTCACGCAGGAAGTGGACGACATCATCTCGTCCCCGATAGTGAAAGAGGCCATCATCAACAACTCGGACTGCAAGATCCTGCTGGACCAGAGGAAATACCTTAACAAGTTCGAGCGGATACAGACCCTTCTGGGACTGACCGACAAGGAATGCTCGCAGATCCTCTCCATCAATCGTGCCAACGACCCCTCACGCAGGTACAAGGAAGTATGGATCGGACTGGGAGGCGTGCAGTCGGCCGTTTATGCCACGGAGACCTCCACGGCCGAGTACCTTACCTACACGACGGAGGAGAGCGAAAAGCTGGAAGTGGAACGGATGGCGGCAAAGACCGGCAGCATGGAACAGGCCATACAGGTGTTGGCCGCCGAAAAGAACAGCAGCAGGAGATAATCTTTGTAAAACATTTAAAAGAACGATTCAATGAAACGAAAAATTTTCAGCGCATTGTGCGCCTTTTTACTTACCGCACCGGCCATGCACGCGCAATGGGTGGTGACCGACCCGGGCAACCTGGCGCAGGGCATCGTGAACAGCGTCAACGAGATGGTGGAGACCTCCGAAACGGCACAGAACGCCATGTCCACCTTCAAGGAAGCCTCGAAAATCTATGAACAAAGCCGGAAATACTACGACATGCTCAAGAGCGTGAACTCGCTGGTGAGTGGAAGCCTGAAGGTCAAGGAGTCCGTGCTGATGCTCTCGGAAATCTCGGAGAGCTACGTGACGAACTACGGGAAGATGCTCACCGACGAGAACTATACGCAGCGGGAGCTGGAGGCCATCGCCTTCGGCTACAACAACATCATGAAGAAAAGCAGCGCGTCCGTGGCCGAGCTGAAGAACATCATCAACCCCACCGGCATGTCCATGACGGACAAGGAACGGCTGGACCTTATAGAAAGGGTGTACCGCGAGATGAAGCATTACAGGACGCTGGTGAACTACTATACCCGAAAGAACCGGCGCATCTCCTACCTGCGGGCCAGGGAGAAGGGCGAGACCGAACAGGTCCTGAAACTTTACGGGGAGGATGAACGCTATTGGTAAACCCTTAAAAAGACAAGATCATGGTATTATTATCCCTATCCTTCGACAGCCTGCACGGTATCCTGCGCCGGCTGTATGACGAGATGACCGAGCTGTGCCAGCCGATGATGACGCTGGCCACGGCCATCGCCGCCCTGGGCGCGCTCTTCTACATAGCCTACCGCGTATGGCAGTCCCTCTCTCGCGCCGAGCCGGTGGACGTGTTCAGCATGCTGCGCCCCTTCTGTCTGGGCATCTGCATCCTGTTCTTCGACGTGATCGTGCTGGGAAGCCTGAACGGTATCCTGAGCCCCGTCGTGCAGGGAACGGGTGCCATGCTCCACGACCAGACCTTCGACGTGAGGAAGTTCCAGGAGGAAAAGGACAGGCTGCTCTCCGAGATGCCCCTGAAGGTGGCCGTGACCGGGGAGTTCAACCCCACGGACGAGGAGCTGGAGAAGGAGATTGCCGACATGGGCTGGAGCGAGGAGGACTACGCGGTGATGCAGCGGATGTCCCACACCTGTTACTCCTTTTCCCTGCAAAGCATCGTACAGACCATCATGCGCAAGGTGATGGAGTTCCTTTTCCGCGCCGCCTCGCTGGTGGTGGACACGATCCGTACCTTCTTTCTCATCGTCCTCTCCGTGCTGGGGCCTATAGCCTTCGCGATCTCGGTCTTCGACGGTTTCCAGGGCACGCTCGTACAGTGGCTGGCCCGTTATATCAGCGTATATCTCTGGCTGCCCATCTCCGACCTGCTCGGGGTGATGCTCGCCAAGATACAGACGCTGGTGTTGCAAAGCGAGATGGAAATGATACAGGATCCCCTGAGCGTCTTCTCCCCGGACGGATCGACGGCCATCTATCTGGTGTTCATGCTCATAGGGCTGGTGGGATATTTCTGCGTTCCTACCGTGGCGAACTGGGTGGTCCAGGCCGGAGGCATGGGGGCGTACAACCGGAACATGAACAATACGGCGAGCAAGGCCGCCAACGTGGGCGGGGCCGTGGCGGGGGCATCCACGGGCAACGTGGCCGGAGTACTGCTGAAAAAGTAAAAACGACTGAATAATAACATTCATTCATTTCAAGACATGGAATTCAAGAGCTTAAAAAACATCGAGTCCTCGTTCAGGCAGATCCGCCTGTTCAGTCTCGTCTTCCTCGCCTCCTGCACCCTCCTGACCGTTTTCTCCGTCTGGAAGTCCTATCGGTTCGCCGAGGCGCAGCGGGAGAAGATCTACGTGCTGGACGAGGGGAAGTCGCTCATCATGGCCCTCTCGCAGGACGCCGCGCGCAACCGCCCGGTGGAAGCGAGGGAACACGTACGCCGCCTGCACGAGCTGTTCTTCACCCTGGCCCCCGACAAGGCGGCCATCGAGTCGAACATAAACCGGGCGATGTACCTGGCCGACAAGAGCCTGTACGGGTATTACCGCGACTGGAACGAGAAAGGGTTCTACAACCGGCTCATCAGCGGGAACGTCAACCAGACGGTGGTGGTGGACAGCATGAGCTGCGATTTCGACAGCTATCCCTACCGCGTCACCACCTATGCCCGGCAGATGATCATCCGGGGAAGCAACATCACCGAACGCTCCCTGGTGACACGTTGCCGCCTGCAGAGCACAGTCCGCTCGGACAACAACCCGCAGGGCTTCCTTGCGGAGCATTTTGAGATTCTGGAAAACAGGGACCTGCGTACCGTGGAAAGGTAATGCCTCCCTATAGTAATCAATCTTTTTTGACAATATCAGGAAAAATGGATATAAAATCAACAGCGAGGGAAAGGCTGAAGACATACCTGGAGGGCCTTTCCGAGAAACAGAGACGGGGCATCCTCGTGGCGATGCTGGCCTTCACCTGCGTCGCATCGGGTATCGTCCTGCTGCGCGCCGCCGGCCGGCTGACACCGGCAAGGGAGCGCATGGAGCTTCCCTTCGGGGAAGGCAGCCTTGCGGATACCCTGCGCAGGCTGCCCGATCCCCTGAAAGGACAAGTAACAAGTATTTACCGGACCATTAAACAACCCCAGCAGAATGGAAAACAGGAAGAGTAACATGGAAGAAGAGCACGTGCCCGCCGGGGAAGCCCCGGAAGGCACACGGCCGGCGGAAGCCGGGGATATCCCCTCCAAAGGAACAAAACCGGAAAAGCGGCTTAGCGAGGAGGAAATCCTGCGCCGCAGGAAATACGTCGTCATACCGGCCTTCGTGCTGGTATTCCTGGCGGTCCTCTACTGAATATTCGCCCCTTCCGGTGACAACGGGGAAACGGTGGCGGGTGGTTCCGGATTCAACGTGAACGTGCCGGAACCCACGACGGTCCAACTGGAAGGGAATAAAACGGACGTTTATGAAAGACAGCAGGCCCGTCGTGAGAAAGACAGACGGATGCAGTCGCTCTCCGACCTTGCCGGAAGGTTGTTGGAGGGTAAGGGACAGACGGACAGCCTATCCGGCCCGGACGGAAGCATACGGCAGTCGGCGGACACCTACGAAAGGATCACCGAGCAGCTGGAAAGTTTCTACGAGACACCGCAGGAAACGGCCGGCGGCCTGGAACAGAAGGTGGACGAGCTGAACCGCCGGTTGGAAGAGGCGGAGGCGGAAAACAGGCGCGCGGAATCCCGCGAGCGGATGATGGAACAGTCCTACCGGATGGCCGCCAGGTACTTGAACCCCAAACCGGAAGCCACGCCCGGCGAGACGGAGGAGGAAGAAAAGCCGGAGCCTGTCCCCGTCAGCCGGGCGGAGAGCGGAACGACCTCCTCCCTGGAGCAGCCGCTGACGGACTCCGCGTTTGTCGCCTCACTGGCCGTGGAGAGGAACTACGGTTTCAACACGGCGGTGGGCAGCAGCTACCGGATGGGGATGAACACCATCCCGGCCTGCATCTCCGAGAGCCAGACCCTCGAGCAGGGAGGACGGGTGAAGTTGCGCCTGCTCGAGCCCCTGCAGGCCGGAAGTATCACCGTGCCGGCCAACAGCCTGGTGACCGGCACGGCCGACATCCGGGGGGAACGCCTGGACATCCTGGTAAGCAGCATCGAATATGCCGGGAATATCATCCCGGTGGAACTGGCCACATATGACATTGACGGGCAGCGGGGCATCTTCGTGCCGGGATCGGAAAGCCGGACAGCCGCCAAGGAAGTATTGGGGGACGTGAGCCAGAGCATGGGCGGTAGCATCTCCTTCGCCGGTTCCGCCGGGCAGCAGGTGGCGATGGACCTCACGCGGGGTGTCCTGCAAGGCGGGACACGGTTCATCTCGCAGCGGGTCAAGGCGGTCAAGGTAAAGCTGAAGGCCGGGTACAAGGTGCTGCTGGTCACAAAAAAGCAATAATGACGTTTAACTGTAATCTTTTTTAAAAGCAATCATTCAAGATGAGAACATTCATTCTTTTAATCATGGCTGCGCTGGCGGGAGTGACCTGCCGGGCGCAGGAGCCCAAACCGGAGGGCGGGGTCAGGATCCTGACCGCCGGCCAGCATATCACACCCTACAGGATCGGCGTGCCGTTCAGCAAGACGGTTCATATCCTTTTCCCCGCGGAGGTCCGCTATGTCGATCTGGGCAGCACGGACATCATTGCGGGCAAGGCGGACGGCGTGGAGAACGTGGTGCGCGTAAAGGCGGCCGTCCGGGATTTCCCCGGCGAGACGAACTTCTCGGTCATCACGGGAGACGGATCGTTCTATTCATTCCTCGTCTCCTACAGGGAGGAGCCGGAAGCGTTGAACATCAATATGGACTGCCGGTTTCCGACGGAACCCTCCGCAGGCGGGAGCGCCGTCCGTGTGACCGAGCTCGGCGAGGAGGACCCCTCGGTCATCGCCAGCCTGATGTACACCATCCACCGTCTGGACCGCAGGGACGTGAAGCATATCGGTTGCCGCCAGTTCGGGATGCAGGCCCTGCTCAAGGGCATCTATGTGCATAAGGACCTGCTGTTCCTCCATATCTCGCTGGCCAATTCCTCGCATGTGCCCTTCGATATCGACTTCGTGCGTTTCAAGGTAGTGGACAAGAAAGTGGCCAAACGTACGGCACAGCAGGAAACCTACATCGAACCGGTGCGTGCGCTTAACGAACTGAGGCGTATAGAGGGCAAAGGGGAAGGACGCATCGTCTACGCTTTCCACAAGGTGGTCATCCCCGATGACAAGCTCATCGAGGTGGAGATTTACGAGAAAGACGGCGGACGCCACCAGCGGTTCCATATCGAGAACAGTGACCTGGTGGATGCCAGACTGGTGGACGAACTGGTAAAGGAGTAATACCATGAGAAAGTATCTGTTTATAACAATGTGCGCCTTCCTCTCCCTTTGGGCGGGCAAGGTTTCCGCCCAACGCTACCTGCCCGGGCAGACGGGGCTTGAACTGAGGCTGGGCGGCGTGGATGACTTCGGAAGGAACGTAAGGCATCTGAGAGGAAATTTTCAGATTGGACTGGCCCTGAGCCGCTACAACCGCAACCGTTCGCGCTGGGTGGTCGGGGCGGATTATGTGAAGAAGCACTATGCCTATAAGGAGACGGCCGTTCCCAAGGAGCAGTTCACCGCGGAGGCGGGCTGTCTCTTCCCGTTCCTCTCGGACAGGGGCAGGAACGTGTTCCTCTCCGCCGGCCTGTCCGCGCTGGCCGGCTATGAGAGGGTAAACCGGAACGGCAGGCTCCTTTATGACGGGGCGACCCTGCTGCACAAGGGTGCCTTCATCTACGGCTTCGCCCCGGCACTCGAGATGGAGGCGTTCCTTACCGACCGCTGGGCCTTTCTTTTCAATGTCCGGCAGCGTGTCTTTTTCGGATCGTCCGTAGGGCATTTCCATACGGTAGTGGCCGTCGGACTGAAATACATCATCGATTAATCTTTTAAAAACAGGAAACAATGAAATTAGGAACATTCATCATGGGATGCACGCTGGCTCTGCTGGCGTGCATATTTGCCGGCTGCGACGACCGTCTGGAGGTGCGGCAGGCATACGACTTCTCGCTCTCTTCCTGGTACCTGCAGGAGGGTATTGAACCGGATGAGACAGTGGAGATCCGTCTGACGCTTAACCGCGAGGGGGATTACCGCGAGGCCCGTTACCGCATCGGATATATACAGCTGGAGGGTGACGGTGAGGTGTTCGCTGCGGACGGCACCAGACTGGTGAACCGCGAGCTGACGGAGCTCTCCGGCATCGCGGGGCTGGACACGACGGACATCCTCCGTCAGATATTCACCCTCTTTTACCGGAACACGGGAGAAGATAATCCCGGGATCCGATTCGTGGCGGTGGACAACTTCGGCGTGGAACGGACACTGGACATCCCGTTCTCCATAGAGGATAAAGATATGGCCGACATCGTTAAAAATAAGTTATCATATGTTGATTAGGAGAGTTTGGCAAATGCCCAACAGTCGTACATTCAGTATCAAGCCTATTCGGGAACTCATTCAAAAATACGCAAACGGCTATATCATAGATCCGTTTGCGGCCGGGAACAGGCTTGCGAACGTAACGAATGATATTGATCCCCAGTATGATACTGATTTTCATATGGATGCCACGGATTTCCTGAATTTATTTAAACTGGATAGTGTGGATACGGTTCTATATGATCCTCCTTATTCTCCACGGCAAGTTGCGGAATGTTATAAAGCGTTAGGGATCACGGTCAATATGCAAACCACCCAGGCTTCATACTGAAGCAGGCAGAAAGAGGCCATCGGCCGAATTGTAAAAAAAGGAGGCATTGTAATCACCTGCGGATGGAACTCTGGTGGAATAGGCAAGAAATACGGTTTTGAAATCATAGAGATCCTATTGGTCGCCCATGGCGGGTGGCATAATGATACGATCGTGACAGTGGAAAAAAAAGTATTATAGAATATGACGGAAGAGGAAAAATACGGCATGGAGCGGCTTGCCGAGTATCTGGACATGCGGATACGGAACGAGGAAAAAAATATAAAGGAAAACCGGGATAAACTGGACCGGGATTACCTTTATCATTTTGCGTGGAACGGGGAGGAACTGTTCAAGTCCCATTTCATGGTAAAGCAATACGGGGAACTCCGGCAGGTAATCAGGCAGGCGGAAGCTCCCGGGGAGGTACATGGATATATACGGCATAAACGGGAGGAATGCCTGAAGGAGCTGGTCAGCGGGAGTATCCGCAGGCGTAGCACGGACGAGATTTTCAATCTGGCACATACCTACCGGCTGGAATGTATGCAGGGATTGGTCAAGGATTATGCAGGCTTCGAACGGCTTCTGTCCATGAAGCCTCCCCGAAAGGAAGTGAAAGCAAAAACAGAGCCGGAAATGAAAAAGAAGTCGAACGGATTAAAAATATAATAAAATGGTACAACAGAACCCGAATGTCATAAGGCTTATGGACTGGCTGGATTCTACAATGGAAGTGTTGGATGAGAAGATCCAGGAAGGCACGGTAAGGTCCAATGCGAACTACCTTTCTTTCTTTGAAGACAAATCCGAGGAGTTATACAGGCTGCATTATATGTATAAATGCTTAAACGATCTGCGTTCCAACATAAGGAAACTTGAAACACCGCAGAATACATACAGCGAAGAAGGAATGCCTGTCTGGATAAACTGCTGGAGCAGGACATCTCTGCCGGAAGTACAAGCCCGATGAGCAATCTGGCCCATACACTCCGACTCGAGTGTTCGCAGCAGTTTATCCGTGAATATGACCTGTTTATCCGTTTCCTTACCGCAACCCCACGACAGAGGCAGGAAGAAGAACGCACTTCAAAAGTCAACCGGGATAAAGTGCAGAAAAAAGGATTAAGATTATAGTAAAAGCAATGAAACAAGTAAAGAGAATGTCTGTTTGAAGAGGAAAGGCAATACTATGCCTGCTTGTGATGACACTGTTGCCGTCAGGACTGACTGTCGGCCTGTCGGCACAGTCTGTAAAGATACAGCAGAAACCGGATCCGGTAAAATTTGAGCTTGCAGTCAGTCTTGTAAAACATTGGGAAGGACTTCATGGAAGGGACAAATTCCCGTACTATGGATTTGGGCACAGGCTATTGCCGGGAGAAAACCTGTCCTACGACATGACGGAAGCAGAAGCGGAAGCACTGCTCCGTAGGGATCTCATGAAACGCTACGTATTGTTCCGCAGGTACGGTAAAAATGCACTTCTTTTAACGGTTTTGAGCTACAATGTGGGAACGTCAGCATTGCTCGGTTATGGGAAACGACCCAAAAGCCGCCTGCTCCGAAAGCTGGAAGCCGGAGACCGTGATATATACAGGGAATACATTTCCTATTGCCACTACCGGGGACGGAAGGTCAAATCAATAGAAAGACGTAGAAAAATGGAATTTTTACTGCTTTACGAGAAATAAAAAGGACAAGGGAGAGCACAGCAAAATGGCGTATGCTCTCCCTTTATTCATATATAGGGTTTTCAATACTTCCCACATTATAAATCCGGTTGTTATAATGTGGGGGTATGTCATGCCTAATACCCAATATTGAAATTCAGCAGCTGATGGATAAAAAGCCGGCCGCGTTCCGTCCATACGGTATGCATGGCCGTTCCGGTTTCTCCGTTCCGGTTTTGCCATATATGCGTATGTGTCCGGGTATATCCTTCCTTGTGGTATCGGGCGGTAAGCATCCAGGTTCCTGACTGGCGGAACTGGACTCCAAGCGATTTCAGCCTGTAATTCAGCTCCCTTCCGCTCATTCCAAGCTCTTTGGCTATCTGCGTGATTGTATATGTACTTGCAGAATGCAGGACCTCTTCAAAATACCTTACCTTAGGAGCCTGCCGGCTTAATTTGATGGCGTTCTGCGCGTTTTTCTCTTCCAGTACGGATATATGCCTGTCGCGTTCCTTTATCCTGTTTTCTGCGAGCAACAAGGCCCGTGAAAGCAGTTCGGAGTCGGTTTCTCCCTTTATGTTAAGCAGGTATCCGCCTTCTTTTAGTGTTCGTGGAACGAGGTCGTCAAAGATCCAGCTTTCAAACCTTTCAGCCGAAGGCAGACGGCTTCCGGCTATAAGCCTGTACACGTTCCCTTCGTCTATGAACTTGACTTTCTGACGTCCGCCCGTGGTAGGGATGTCGTGAATGCAGACTCCCTTCTGTTTACAGTGCCGGTCTATGGCATCCCTTGTATTGGCGTATCCCAATGATGCGGCGACATCCTTTGCGCAAAACCATATTTTGCCGTCCTTCTCGACTGTCCGGATTTTACCGAACTCAGGATGTTCCGCTATAATGAATGTATGCATGCTGTCTATTATTTATAAGTTGATTCTATCGCTTTGAATATCTCATGGATTACTTGGGGGACGATGGCGTTTCCGTATCCCTTGACGGACTGCTGCCGCCAGGAAGAAAAGGTAATACCGTCCAATTGACAGGGAATCCCATCATCTCGGCCACAAACAGGGGATTGAGTTGGAAACTCCTCCCAGCCCGGGCAAAGAAATCGGGAAGGCTGCCCTGCCACGGTTTTTTCCCCTTCCTTTTGAAATTTTCCAAGGTCGGCGCGCCCTTCCAGTCCCTTGCCGTCGGGGTCGGGAGCAGTCCGTGGAAGTCCAGAAAGTCCGCCAGGCCGTTGGGGTTCTTCTCCCCGTCCTCCGACTCGTGCATCGACACGCGCCCCTGACGTTTCCAGCGTTCCACCCGCTGCCAGTGGTGTATCTCCGTAGCTGTCGGGGTGGGCAGCAACATCTCGCGGATGATCTCCGGAAGGCTCTTCTGTTGGCTGCCGGGTCCCCTTACCTTGAAGTCCGAGGCTATCGGCGTGGGCAACAAACCAGACACGGTCCCTTCTGTGTGGGGCACCGACGGCACAAGCCGGAATAAGCAGCGGCTGGACGGTATATCCTTCACGCTCAAGATCACGGCAGATGGTCTCGACGACGTATTCCTCCCGTTTGCGGTATACAGGCTGATCCTCTCCGAACAGAGAGGGCTGACATCCCACGTGAGCCGTCTTGCCGGGCTGTACCATCGTGAGGATGCCACCAACATTCTCACCAACAATCCAACCGGGCCGGATCTCGTGAATGGCACGGAGCATGTGAGGCCAGAGGTAACGGCTGTCCTCCGCGCCCTTTCGCCGGCCGGCAACGGAAAAGGGCTGGCATGGGAAACCTCCTGTGAGGATGTCGATCCGTCCCCTTCATCCCCGAAAATCCGTAGTTGTAATATCCGTATAACTTTCTGCATGGCTGAACCAATAATTTAAAATCCGGTTACAAAACTCATCTATCTCACAATGGAAGGCGTTACGCCATCCCATTCATTCAGCGGCGAGATCCGCCGCGCCAAACCCGCTGAAAAGCGAGGCATGTACCAACTGTCTCATATTTAATCATATTAATCGGTTAATGAATCCGTTACATTCCCGGTCTCTCTTTTTACCGGAACGGTTATCGCCATTCCGTCGATCTTGCGGTATATCTTTCCCATCTCCAGCATGTTCTTCAACCGGAGAATGTCCGTGATCTCATAGACGGTTATGCCGTTCTGCACGCTGAAACGGATGTACCCCCTCTGCCGTTGCGCCTCCACTTCCTCACGGGTCATCTGGAGAAGCTCGCAGATCTCCTCCAGCGTGAAGGTCAGTCGCACTTCCTTGACGGTATGCGCATAGGTCAGGATACTCAATATCTGCAGGCATTTACGGTGTGCCTTGACAAGGGCGGCGAACTTGTTCCGCTCGATCATGATGTACTTACTTTGATTTTCCATTTGTCTTGCTATTTTTAATTGTTATTGGTTCCTGTTCTTCGAAGGCTTCCGGCAGGGCGGCTGTACCATATTCCTCCCGGAGAAACTTGTACACGTCGAATGCCCAGAAGTACACCTTGCCGCTAATCTTGAAGGACGGCAGCTTTCCCGACATGCGCCAGCGTATCAGTGTCCGGTCGCAGACTTTCAGCTGGAGACGCATGTCGCGGCTATCCAGCATCTGCTTGCCGTTGAAGTTACTGAGCGCTTCCAGCTCCATTTCCAGACGGGCGATGAGCTTGTTCTGACGCTCGAAGCATCCTTCGATCATCTGCCTGAGCTCCATGATTTCATTCTTGCCTTCTTCCATTTGTCGGTTGTTTTTTAGTTCGATACTGTTTTTGTCTTTCTTCGCCTGCAAAGTTTGGGAAAATCAGAAGGCAAACATAGGGTTGACGGATACCGCCAGCCCCATATTTTACCAGTAAACCATTATGTATCAATGATGTATTTTTTGATTATTTTTTATTGATTCCGATACATCTCCAAAGAAAAACTTGTCTCTTCGGGGTAAAAAGACTATTTTTGTAACAGTATTCATTTGGGATAAAATGACAATATTCGATGATTATAAGAAATATGGCGCATGTTCCGTTTCCCCGTCATTGTTATGGGAATACGACCTGTCGGACTTCGATTGGTGGAAGTCACGGAAGATTGTCCTACAGCGGATTCTGGAAAGGGGATGGCTGGAGGACTACTACGCCGGGTTCAATCTCTATGGGGGCATTGAAGGGTTCCGGGAAATCATCAAGGAAATCCCTTTCCTATCACCACGGGACATGAACTTTGCCTGTATTGTTTTTGACTTGAAGAAGGAAGATTTGAAATGCTACACACGGAAACTGTTGAGGGAACAGCTCTTGAACTCTTGAAAAGATTGCAATCCGAGAGCTTTGCGGATTTTTTCTGCCTTGAAGAAAAATCGAAATGACCGGAAAAATAAGATAAAATGTTCGAATCATTTCCATTGAAAAAATCCGTTTCCTTTTTTCATGGAAACGGATTCAAGATAAAAAAATACTTAGATCAAAGAATTTTATTGAGGAAATTTCTCCCATGAGAATTTGCTAAGACCAAGAATATTAACTACTTTTGTAGTTGAAGAGTTATTTGAGGTTATGCAGAAAAACGCAAGTGAGCGATGGATTTTCGTCACCTAATCGTTACCTGCCTATTTTCTATGCTCCGCTTATCTTTTGAAGCTCAAAAAATTAAAGAGAACTACGCTATTTTTTGTATAAAAAGCCGTATTTTCGCCCAAGTTTATAGTAAAAGGAAGATGAATTGCGAAACTTGAATTACTCGAATTGTAAGAATAGAAGTAGCCCCAATCGTAAATAGTAAATCGTCAAATCGTAAATAACATCATGTTGAACGTACAAATCATCAATAAATCAAAGCATCCGCTTCCGGCTTATGCCACTGAGCTGTCTGCAGGAATGGATATCCGTGCAAACCTTAATGAACCTATTTCGCTGGCTCCGATGCAGCGGTGTCTGGTGCCTACTGGCCTTTATATCGCTCTTCCTGAAGGATTTGAGGCGCAAGTGCGTCCGCGTAGCGGATTGGCCATTAAGAAGGGGATTACCGTGCTGAACTCCCCTGGAACGATTGATGCCGATTACCGTGGTGAAGTTTGTATTATTCTCGTCAACCTTTCTGCAGAAACCTTCGTCATCGAAGATGGGGAGAGGATTGCACAAATGGTGATAGCGCGTCACGAACAAGCTCTTTGGCAGGAAGTGGAAGTGCTGGATGAGACGGAGCGCGGTGCCGGTGGCTTCGGGCATACGGGTAAAAAATGAATGGATATTGTTCCGTTTTACGGGTTAAGAATTTATAATTAAATAGATGAGAATCAGAGTAAAAATAATACTTGCGTTGTTGATAGGTACCTTCTGCTTTACTACGTACGGAGTGCAGGCTGCCAATGTTCAAGCTTCTAAGGAGAAAATGAGCGGGTACGGTCGGTCTGAAAAGGCACGGAAGGAATTGAAGAAACGGAAGAAGTCGAAGAAAGCCGACGTTTCGCCCGTAAAGGAGCTTACCCCCGAACAGCAGCGCCGTTACGACTACTTCTTTCTTGAAGCCGCCCGTCTGAAAGTCCAGAAAGACTATGATGCGGCTTTCGATGTCCTGCAACATTGCCTGACGATAAACCCGAACGCATCATCGGCTTTGTATGAGATGGCCCAGTATTATATGTACCTCAAGCAGGTGCCGTTGGGACAAGCCGCGTTGGAAAAGGCGGTGGAGAATGCTCCCCATAATTACTGGTATGCCCAGGGACTTGCCAATCTGTATATGCAGCAAAACGAAACGGAGAAAGCCGCTGCCTTGTTGGAAAATATGGCGGTACGTTTCTCGGATAAGCTGGACCCGCTATACAACTTGCTGGAGATTTACAACCGCCAGGAAGAGTATGACAAAGTTATCGGTATACTGAACAAGCTCGAGGAACGGATGGGCAAGAATGAACAGCTCAGTATGGAGAAGTTCCGCATCTATCTGCAAAAGAAGGACGACAAGAGCGCCTTTCATGAAATAGAAAGTCTGGTAGAAGAGTATCCCAACGATATGCGCTATCAGGTTGTGCTGGGGGATGTCTATATGCAGAACGGGAAAAAGCAGGAAGCTTATGAGATTTACAAGAAGGTGCTGGCCGAAGAGCCGGACAATGCAATGGCCATGTACTCATTGGCTTCTTACTACGAAGAGACCGGACAGAAGGAGCTGTATGAACAGCAATTGGACACGCTGTTGCTGAACAAGAAAGTGGCTTCGGACACCAAACTGAATGTGATGCGGCAGTTCATCGTGCAGAATGAGCAGGCAGGCAAGGACAGTACACGTGTCATTACGCTCTTCAACCGCATCATGGAGCAGGAGCCCGATGAGGCGCAATTACCTTTGCTGTATGCCCAATATCTTCTTTCCAAAGGAATGAACAAGGAGGCAGGGCCGGTTCTGCGCCAGGTTCTGGCGATAGACCCTACCAACACAGCGGCTCGTATGACATTGCTGGGGGAAGCTGTGCGCCAGGAGGATTACAAGGAAATAATGAATTTGTGCGAAGCCGGTGTGGAGTCCAATCCCGATATGTTGGAGTTCTATTTCTATCTGGCCATTGCCTACAACCAGGCGGAACGGACGGATGATGCCCTTGCCATCTGTCAAAAGGCTTTGTCGCATGTCAAGGACGACAGCAAGAAGGAGGTCGTATCAGATTTTTATGCCATTATCGGTGATGCTTATCACACCAAGAATCTGCATGTGGAAGCTTATGCGGCTTATGATTCCGCTTTGGTGTACAATCCTTCAAACATCGGTGCCTTGAATAACTACGCATATTATCTTTCCGTGGAGCGCCGCGACTTGGACAAGGCGGAAGAGATGAGCTACAAGACAGTGAAAGCCGAGCCGAACAATTCCACCTATCTCGATACATATGCATGGATATTGTTTGTTAAAGGTAATTATGCCGAGGCGCGTCTCTACATAGATGAGGCGATAAAGAATGATAAAGATAGCAGTGACGTGGTCTTGGAACATTGCGGAGATATCTATTACATGACTGGCGATGCGGAAGGTGCCTTGAAATACTGGAAACAAGCCTGGGATAAGGGCAATCGCTCTGATACGTTGAAACAGAAAATACAAAAAAAGAAATATATATCAGATGAAACTAAACCTGCTGAATGATATGGCAAGGATATGCCGCCTGTTGTCCTTGCTGTTGTTGCTGGCTGTGGGGCTTGCCGGTTGCAAGACTTCGCGTCACTCAAGTTCTCTGTCCGGAGAATCTGCCTGCCTTTCCTCCAAAGTGCAGCTGACGGTACCCCATAAAGATGCCACCCTTACTGTGAACGGTACGATGAAGTTGAAGAAGGAAGAATGCATGCAGATTTCCTTTCTGATGCCGATACTTCGTACGGAGGTGGCACGTATGGAAGTCACCCCGGATGAGATTCTGTTGGTAGACCGTATGGGAAAACGTTATGTCCGTGCAACACGTAAGGAACTGAAGGATGTGCTGCCCAAGAAGGCGGATTTTGCCCATTTGGAGAAACTGCTTTATGCTGCTTCCAAACCCAATGGCAAGAAGGTGCTTACCGGCAAGGAACTCGGGATACCCTCTCTGGAAAAGGGAAAGATTGAACTTTCCAACTTCTCGGATAAGCCTTTTGCACTGACTCCTACCCAGCTCTCACAGAAATATAAAGAGGTGGAGCTGGAAGAACTGCTGGAAATGCTGATGGACCTTTGATTAGTTGATAATTGTCAGATAATCCCTCATAACTTATAACTCATAACTTATGAAGCTTCTCCTTCTCTTCTTTCTCCTCCTTTTGCCGGTTTCTCCGCTCCTTGCCCAGTCCAACAAGCTGATTAAGGAACTGGAAAGCAAGCGTGGTGCCTTGCAGAAACAGATAGCAGAGTCGGAAACGCTGTTGATAACCACCAAGAAGGATGTGGGAAGCCAGTTGAACGGTCTTGCTGCACTGACCGGACAGATAGAAGAGCGCAAACGCTATATTCTGACTATCAATAATGATGTGGAATCCATAGAGCGCGAGTTGTCTTCATTAGAACGTCAGTTGACCCGCCTGCAACGTGACCTAAGGGACAAGAAGAAGAAATACGAATCGTCCGTTCAATATTTGTATAAGAACCGCTCCATTGAAGAGAAGCTGATGTTCATTTTCTCTGCCAAGAGCCTGGCACAGACCTATCGACGCATGCGCTATGTACGTGAATATGCTACTTATCAGCGCCTGCAAGGCGAGGAAGTGTTGAAAAAGCAGGAGCAGGTGAACCGTAAGAAGACTGAGCTTCAGCAAGTGAAGGTTGCCAAGGAAGGATTGTTGAAAGAACGTGAAGAGGAGAAAGTCAAGCTGGAAGCGCAGGAGAAGGAACAAAAGTTGTTGGTAGCCAATCTGAAAAAGAAACAGCGGGGATTGCAGAACGAACTGAATAAGAAACGCCGTGAAGCCAATCAGCTCAATGCACGCATTGACCGTCTGATAGCGGAAGAAATAGAGAAAGCGCGTAAGCGTGCGGCAGAAGAAGCGCGCCGTGAGGCAGCCGCACGTAAAAAGGCTGGTGAGAAAACCGAAAAAACGGCAACTGCCTCTACGCCCGCAAAGCCGAAGGCACAGCCTTTGGAAACTTACTCCATGAGTAAGGCAGACCGTGAATTATCAGGGAACTTTGCTAATAATCGCGGTAAGTTGCCGATGCCCATCACCGGAGCGTATATCATTACCAGCCATTACGGCCAGTATTCTGTGGAAGGTTTGCGCAATGTCAAGCTGGACAATAAGGGCATTGATATACAAGGGAAACCGGGTGCCCAAGCCCGTGCCATCTTCAATGGTAAAGTGGCGGCTGTCTTTAAACTGAACGGACTGTTCAATATCCTTGTCCGTCACGGGAATTATATATCAGTCTATTGCAACTTGTCATCGGCCTCGGTGAAGCAGGGCGATGATGTTGCCACCAAACAGACTCTCGGACAAATCTTCTCGGATGGGGCCGACAATGGTCGTACGGTGCTACACTTCCAATTGAGGAAAGAGAAGGAAAAACTGAATCCGGAGCCGTGGCTGAACAGATAATGATAATTTAAATTTTTACTCCTTCCAGCAGCTCCAGATACATCCCTATCGCCTCCTCTATCTCCTTGACAAAGATAAATTCATCGGCAGTGTGTGAACGGGCACTTTTCCCCGGTCCCATCTTCAGAGAAGGGAATGGCATCAGTGCCTGGTCGGACAAGGTCGGTGAGCCGAAAGGAGTACGTTTCATGGTAATAGCCTTTTGCACTACCGGATGCTCCGGAGCTACGTGTGAAGAGCTTAGCCGGAAGGAGCGGGCTTTGGCTTCACACGTGATGTGTTTCTGTATTTCATCGAATAGCTCCTGATTGCTATAACACTCGTTGCTGCGAATGTCTACGACAAAAGTACAACGGTCGGGAATGACGTTATGCTGTGTACCGGCGTTTACCATGGTTACGCTCATCTTCACGGGACCCAGCAGGGAAGATTCTTTTGGGAAACGGTAATCACGAAACCAGGCAATATCATCCAATACCTTATATATAGCATTATCTCCCTCGTTTCGGGCAGCATGTCCCGATTTTCCGGTAGCAGTTACGTCCAGCACCATCAATCCTTTTTCTGCAATGGCAGGTTGCATCTCTGTCGGCTCGCCTACAATGGCAAACTGTATGGGAGGGAGTTCCGGCAATACGCATTCTATTCCCCCCTTGCCTGATACTTCCTCCTCACACGAGGCAAGATATATCAGATTGTAGGCCTGAGTGGTGCGGCACAATGTCAGGAATACTTGCAGCAGGCTGACTACACTGGCTCCGGCATCGTTGCTGCCCAGCCCGTAGAGCTTTCCATTACTTTCCAGCGTTGGTTTGAAAGGATCTTTCCGCCACCCGTTGACGGGTTTTACGGTGTCGATATGGGAATTCAGCAGCAAGGTCGGTTTCTTTAAGTCGAACATCGGGCTGAGGCACCATACATTGTTGCCTTTACGTCCTGTTGCCATGCCTTGCATTTCGATATAGTTCTGCAGATAATCTGCCGCCTTCTCCTCGTCGCGGCTCAAGGAAGGAATGGCTATCAGTGATTTGAGCAATCCGATTGCTTCGGAAGTTAAAGTCGGTATATCGTAAATCATATTCGGTAAATAAATAATCTGGCCGCAAACTTACGGATAAAAAATGAAAAGGACGCCAAACCGACGTCCTTTCTGTTTTTTCAATATTGTTTAGAAGAAGCAACTGAGTGATATCATCAAGTTGCGGTTTTTGTTGCCTGAATCTTTAATGTTCTCTACCAGTCCCCAGTCATAACCGATGGAAATCTGATATTTCTGACTGAATTCGACTCCGGCTTTTAATCCGAGACCGAAATCAAAACGCTTCATGGCATCATCCCCGAATACATTGGTGGAGTTATCATCAAACTCATATTCGTCAAGAATATCTCCTTCTGCCTTGGCTTTGCCAAAAAGACCGATGGCTAAATAAGGACCGGCATTGCCGAATATGGCAAAGTTCTCATTCACTGCATATTTATAGCCAATGTGTACAGGAATTTCCAGGTAGTAGGGATTGAACTTGATAGAAGCAGCAGAGCCTCCGTCTATTTTGGCTCCTTTCAGCGTAAGTAATGCACCCATATCGAGGTAGACTCCTTCTGAAATTTGAGGCAATCCTACTTCAGCCTTTACCCCAGCATGAAAGCCTATTTTACTGTCGAAACCGGTAATGGAGAAGTTACTGGAGTTCATGCCGACTGTTGCTCCCCATCTGAGGTTGTCTTGAGCATTGATGCTTGCTAAACCTATGGTCAGCATAGCCATTAAAAGCAATACTTTTTTCATGTTCATTGAATTTGATTTAGTTTGTATATCACCACAAATATATAGATATTTAATATGTTTCTATTGTTTTAATGGTAAAGAAAGTATCTTTTGTGGATAATTTGCTAACGGATGGTCGGATACTTTAAAGGTAAAGTTTGAATAATTACCCGCTAATATCAAATTAGTTTCAAATGAAACCACTACCTTTGTACCGTATTTACCAATATCAAAAGTTATGACTTATCATCATTTATCTGTCCTGGTGCATCGCCAGGCAGAGAAGTATGGAGACAAAATAGCCCTGAAATACAGGGACTATGAAACTGCACAATGGATACCCATCTCTTGGAAAGAGTTCTCACAGACTGTACGCCGGACTGCCAATGCAATGGTGGCTTTGGGAATAGAGCCACAAGAGAATATCGGTATCTTCTCGCAGAATAAACCCGAATGTCTCTTTACTGATTTCGGTGCATTCGCCAACCGGGCGGTGACTATACCTTTGTATGCTACCAGCTCACCGGCCCAGGCACAGTATATCATCAACGATGCACAGATACGTTATCTGTTTGTAGGCGAGCAGTTCCAGTACGATGCCGCTTTCAGCGTGTTCGGATTTTGCCAGTCTCTGCAGCAGCTCATCATCTTCGACCGTGCTGTGGTGAAAGATCCGCGCGACATGACTTCCATCTATTTTGATGAATTTATGGCAATGGATGAAGAGTTGCAGCACAATGCCATTGTAGAAGAACGTACAGCAGCTGCCTCAGATGATGACCTCGCCAATATCCTTTATACTTCCGGTACTACCGGTGAGCCGAAAGGTGTCATGCTCCATCATTTCAATTATAGAGAGGCTTTCCGCATTCATGATATCCGATTGCCTTTCATGACAGACCAGGATGTTTCCATGAACTTCCTTCCGCTGACCCATGTATTCGAAAAGGCATGGACCTACCTTTGTATACATCGGGGAGTGCAGGTCTGCATCAATCTCCGTCCACAAGATATCCAAACTACTATTAAAGAGATACGCCCTACACTGATGTGCAGTGTACCCCGTTTTTGGGAGAAAGTCTATGCCGGTGTGCAGGAGAAGATTTCCCAGGAAACCGGTCTGCGTAAGGCGATGATGTTGGATGCCATCAAGGTGGGCAGGACGCATAACATTGATTATTTGCGCCAAGGAAAGACTCCTCCGATGATGCTTCATCTGAAATACAAGTTCTACGAAAAGACCATTTATGCTCTGCTGAAGAAGACGATAGGTATTGAGAACGGTAATTTCTTTCCTACGGCAGGTGCTGCTGTGCCCGATGAAATCTGCGAGTTTGTGCATTCTGTAGGTATAAACATGGTGGTGGGCTATGGTCTGACGGAATCTACGGCTACCGTTTCCTGCTTCCTCAACGAAGGCTATGAGATTGGTTCCGTAGGTACGGTGATGCCTGATGTGGAGGTGAAGATTGGCGAGAACAACGAGATACTTCTTCGTGGTAAGACTATCACTACCGGCTACTACAAGAAACCGGAGGCAACGGCTGCTGCCATTGACCGTGACGGTTGGTTCCACACGGGTGATGCCGGTTATTTGAAGGATAGCCATCTGTATCTGACGGAGCGTATCAAAGACTTGTTCAAGACCTCCAACGGAAAATATATTTCGCCGCAGGCATTGGAAACGAAGCTGGCTATTGACCGTTACATTGACCAGATTGCTGTCATTGCTGATGAGCGTAAGTTTGTTTCCGCTTTGATAGTTCCCGTTTATGGCTTTGTGAAGGATTATGCCAAGGAGAAAGGCATTGCATACAGCAATATGGATGAGTTACTGCAACATCCCAAGATACAGGCGTTGTTCCGTGCCCGTATCGATACCTTGCAGCAGCAATTTGCCCATTATGAGCAAGTGAAGCGTTTCACGCTTCTGCCGGAACCATTCAGCATGGAGCGTGGGGAACTGACGAATACGCTGAAGCTGAAACGTTCTGTAGTGGCAAAGAACTACAAGGGGCTGATTGACAAGATGTACGAGGAATAGATTTCCATTTGTTTGTTTTTGAACCGTCCGACTTGGAGTGAATTATTTTCATTCCGGGCCGGACGGTTTGTTTTATGTATGGACTTGCCCTTGGCAGATAGGACTCTCGAGTATGTGCACGTTAGTTAGGCTTAAAAAACAGTCTGGTAGATAAATGGGGATTTATCATTTCAAAACAGCTTCTTCAAAGATAAAGGGGAAGAACCGTTTGTCATCTGTCACGGGATTCAAGCACGTAGTCCGGAACGCTCCCCTTGTTCAGTCCGTCTTTCCCCGTTGCTTTATCCCTCAAACGCTTGGTGTCTGTCCCCGAAACAGCCTTTGTTCATTGTCGGCTCACTCGGGTGAACAAATCAGCTCACTATGGTGAACAACTCCGTTCACTATAGTGAACGAGTCAGACCACTATAGTGAGCCGCTCAGAAACTCAAAGCCTCTATAAGACAAAGAAGCGGACACAACAAGAGAAAGAAGGGGACGAGACAAGAGAAAGCAAGGGAACGGGACAGACCGAACACCGGTGAGGGCAAAATTTGCCCTCACCCTTTTTATTTGCCCTCACTCACCCATGTAATGCCGATGAACAGGGCGGTTCGGGAAGTGAGTGAGGGCGGTGAGGGCAACATTAAGAAAATCGTATTAGTTTTTCCTTCTTCTTCCGAACCCGATTAACTTTTATTAGCAAAGAAACTTCTGTTTCTCGATAGGGTTGCGGTTCTCTACCCGGTTTTATATACGAAGCTTAAAAAGAAATCTGCAGAATAAGAGACATTTTAATAAGCTCGAGTATTAACCGTAACATTCTAATAGCCTATGTAGCATACAAAAAGAAACAAATGAGATTGACATTCAACCCTGCTTGTCAATCGGAAAGACAGACCCCATCAGAATCTGTTTATTAACTTAACACACATTTAATCTAATATTTATTTTCCGAAAAACAGCTTATGAAAAAAAGAATTATGCTGACCTTGGTTTGCCTGCTGGCAGCCATCGGTTGGGTAGCAGCCCAAAATTCCCCCATTACCGGTATCGTTATTTCAGCTGAGGACAATGAACCGATTATCGGAGCTTCCGTATTGGTAAAAGGAAGCACTACCGGAGCCGTAACAGACTTAGACGGCAAATTCACTATTACAGATGCGCCCGCAGGTGCGAAAATCCTGCAAGTGTCTTTCGTAGGTATGATAACACAAGAAGTTCCCGTCACTCCGGGGACGATAAGAGTCACATTGAAGAATGATGCCAAATTGCTGGACGAAGTGGTGGTAACGGCATTGGGTATCGCAAAGAAAGAAAAATCACTGACGTACTCTACCCAGGTGGTAAACGGTGATGAACTGGCACGTGTGAAAGACCCCAATATGATGAATGCATTGGCCGGTAAGACGGCAGGTGTGCAGATTAATAAGAGTTCTTCCGGTTTGGGAGGTTCTTCCAAAGTGATTATCCGTGGTAACCGTTCGGTAAGCGGAAGTAACCAGCCGTTGTATGTAATAGACGGTGTACCGTTCGGTTCATCTACCAACGAAAATACCTCAACTACTATCGGCGGAGACAACGACAGTGGTAACTACGACCGTGGCGACGGTATTTCCAATCTGAATCCCGATGATATTGAGAGCATGAACATATTGAAAGGCCCTGCCGCTGCTGCACTTTACGGTAGTTCGGCTGCCAATGGTGTGGTGATTATTACCACTAAGAAGGGCAAGGAAGGACGCGCCAGTATCAGTTTCAATACCAGCACCACTTTCGATATAGCTGCATACGGTATTCCCGAATTCCAGAATCACTATACGGGTGTGTCAACCAGTTGGGGCAGTGATATCAAAGGTAGTCCCGACTATACAGACGATTTCTTCAAAACAGGTGTCACTACTATCAACTCGCTCTCGTTGAGCATGGGTTCGCAAGCTATGCAAACTTACTTTTCCTATGCTAATACTTACGGCAAGGGCGTGGTGGAAGGTAATAGCTTGGTGAAGCATAATTTCAATTTTCGCGAAACTGCCAACTTCCTCAATAACAAACTGACTGTTGATGCCAATATCAATGCGATGTATCAAAGGGGGAACAACCGTACTACTTCGGGAGGTTATTACATGAATCCTTTGGTAGGTCTTTATCACTTCCCGCGTGGTGGTGTTGAAGGTGGAAAGGACTTTAACTACTACAAAGATAATTATCAGATTCTTAATGCCGGTCGTAACATAATGGACCAGAACTGGTATAAATCTCAAGGTACTGATATGGAGCAGAATCCCTATTGGTTGATTAATAAGGTTCCGAATGAGGATACCCGTTATCGTACATTGTTGAATCTGAGTGTGAAGTATAAGTTCAATGACCTGTTCAGTATACAGGCTCGTGGTAGTGCCGACTATGTTGTAGACAAGAATAATACACGTATGTATGCAGGTACCAGCCCGGTGTTGTGTGGTATGAATCCGGCTGGAACAGGAACTAACGGTCGTTACATCTACGGTGAATCAAGTAGCCTTTCTTCTTATGGGGATGTTTTGTTTACTTATCAACAGCAATTCACTAACTTCAGTGTCAATGCTTCGGTAGGTGCCAGCATCAACGATTATACAGGAAACGGTACAGGTTTCGATTCCTATCCGGGTATACTCTCTGTGCCCAACGTATTCACTATGCAGAACTGCTCCTTGAACAAGGGCTCATTGACCGATTGGAAAACCCATACTCAAAGCCAGAGTGTGTTCTTCACCGGTCAGGTAGGCTTCAAAGATCAGATTTATGTGGACGTGACAGCACGTAACGACTGGACTTCAACATTGGCATTTACCAAATACAAAAACAAAGGCTTTTTCTATCCGTCAGTAGGTGTGACATGGTTGCTGAACGAAACATTGAAATTACCTTCTTGGATTGATTTAGGTAAGATTCGCGGTGCATGGTCAAAGGTGGGTAACGGTTTGAATACTTATACTTCAAATCCTCTCAACTCCATTACAAAGAGTGGTAGCATCAATTTCAACAGTACAGCTCCGTTTGCAGAACTGAAACCGGAAATGACTACTTCCATTGAGTTTGGTACTGAGTGGCGCTTTTTCAATAGCCGCTTGGAGTTCGACTTCACTTATTATAAGACTAATACAAAGAATCAACTCTTTACGTTGGATGCTCCGTCAGGTTCACAATACGCCCGATATTACATCAATGCCGGTGATATTCAGAATACCGGTGTCGAAGTTATGTTGAATGGAACTCCTGTCATGACTAAGGATTTCCGCTGGAAAACCGGTGTTAATTTTGCAACCAATAAGAACGAAGCAAAGGCACTGGCTGGTGATGACTTTGGTTATTTTACATTTAGCGGTGGCGAAAGTAACAATGTATGGAGTCGTTTAGAAGTAGGTGGTTCGTTTGGTGACATTTACGGTACTACTTTTGTACGTGACGAAAAAGGCAATATTCAGTATGAACCTGCAAAAGAAGGACAAAAAGATAGTGATAGACTTCCATTGGTGGATAAGACAAATCCGGTGAAACTGGGTAATTCTACTCCTGATTTTAACTTGGGGTGGAGCAATACAATCACGTGGAAGGACTTCTCTCTTTACTTCTTGATTGATGGACGTTTTGGAGGTGAAGTGATGTCTTTGACGGAAGCCGACCTCGATCAGCAGGGAGTAAGCAAGGCAACGGGTGATGCTCGTGACCGTGGTTACGTGATGCTGGAAGGCCGTCAAATTACAGATGTGGAAGGCTTCTATAATCAGGTTGGTGGCCGTGCGGGTGTGACCGAGCATTATATGTACAGTGCTACCAACATACGTTTGCGCGAACTTTCCATTGGCTATAGTCTGCCTCAGGCTTGGTTGGCAAAGACTGGTGTCATTAAGAACGCACAGGTTTCACTTGTAGGCCGCAACCTGTTCTTCTTCAAGAACAATGCTCCATATGATCCTGATGGCATGCTTTCTACCAGCAACCGTCTGCAAGGAGTTGATGTGTTTGGTATGCCTACCAACCGTTCGATTGGGTTCAACTTGAAAGTTAATTTTTAAACAGTAGATATGATTATGAAAAATATATTTAGACTTACAGCTGTAGCGCTGCTGGCAGCTACCTTATTCTCGGCATGTACGGGAGCGTTCGAGGATATGAACACTAATCCGAAGGGAGTGAGCGATGAAGAACTAAAACAAGATAACAACTACATTGGTATGCACTTCATTCCCATGATGCAGTCTATCTATTATAATAAAAATGCAGGTGTCAATGTATGGGAATATCAGCTTATTCAAAATTTGAATGCCGATTTGTGGTCAGGCTATATCAGTACGGCTACTGCATTTGCCGGCAATGTAAGTAATGTGACCTATGCCATGAATGCAGGATGGAATGACAACTGTTGGGATTATGCTTATAGAAACGTAATGGTGGAAAGCTTGAAAATCACCAACAAGTGCAAAGACGATATGGAGACGTATGCCCATTTCGAGGCTATCAATACCATCTGCCGCGTAATAGCTATGTCGCGTCTTGCCGACCAATACGGATGTATTATCTATTCTCACTATGGCGAATCGGCTACTGGTGGTGAGTATGATTCAGGACAGGATGCTTATAAAAAATTCTTTGAAGAATTGAAAGAAGCTGCAGACGTGCTGCGTACTGCTAAAGAAAAGGATGTGGCTTCGTTTATGATGTTTGATTATGCCTATGGAGGTAACTTGAACAAATGGGCGCAGTTGTGTAACACCATTCGTTTGCGTTTGGCCATGCGTATTGTGAAGTATGATGCTGCTTGGGCAAAAAGTGAGGCGGAAGCTGCCATGAACGATAGTAATGGATTGATTGAAACCAATGATGCTAATTTCGGCATTGCAGGAAACGGTTATGTCAATCCGCTTTACGGTATTGCATTCAACTATGGAGATGGTGTTTTAGGTGCTAATATTCCTTCTATCTTGTCTGGTATGGGCGATGCGCGTCTTGATAAGTATGCTACACAGAACAGCAAGAGTGAATATTTTGGTATTCGTCTTGGTATTAAAGGACTGGAAGAAGAAGGGTTTTCGGATGCCTATAAGGCGATTGTAAGTCGACCCAACTTGACAGAAACCTCTCCTGCTATTTTGGCAACTGCTGCCGAAACCATTTTGTTGGAAGCCGAAGCTGCTTTGCGTGGTTGGGATGTAAATGGTAAGGGCACCGCTCAGAGCTTGTATGAAAAGGGTATACGGACATCGTTCGAACAATGGGGAGCCGCTGTGGGCGATTATTTAAGCAGTACGACTACTGCTGCAGCGTATGTAGACCCCGTTATTCCCGCTGCCAGCATTGAAGGCCAGAGCAAGGTGACTGCTAAATGGGACGAGTCTTTGAGTAACGAGGAAAAATTTGCTAAGATTGCCACACAACGCTGGATTGCTATTTATCCTGAAGGTATGAATGGCTGGGCTGAGATACGTCGCACTGGTTATCCCAAATTATTCCCGGTAATGGTGAACTACAGTCAAGGTGAGATTGATACAGATCTTGGCCCACGCCGTTTACCCTTCACCATCAATGAAAAAGGCAATAATCCTACCGGTTATGCCAAAGCCGTCGAAATGTTGGGCGGACCGGACAATGGCGGTACTCGCATCTTCTGGGATGTAGATAAACCGAACTTCTAATCCGCATTATTATCATAGAGATTAAGTGATGAGGACTTTTTGAAGCATGTTTTTTTAAGGGGAAGTATGAAATCTGTTTTTCATACTTCTCCTTATGTTATATTGATATAGGGTCACCGTACCCAAATTCTTTTATGTATCCGCTACGAAGTGAGTACAATGATATTTTAATAATTTGTTGTAATTTATCGATGTTTTGTACTCGCTTTGCAGCTTCTTGATTATCAGTGTTATTATAATGCGCTGCATTCAGTATACGACTGAACTGACTTGGTTTAGAATAATTAACTAATAACCTGCGCTTTTACATTAGGGTTTGAACCTTCTCGTCGGTTCTTACTATAAAGGGGAATTCTTAACTTAGCACAATCAGGCTACTGAACCCCATTTTTCAATAGCCTGATTTAATCTTAAAAAATATATTATGAAGAAACTCATTAAACCTCTCTGCTTGTTGACCGGTCTGCTTTGTGCCCCGGCTGTTTTGCTTCATGCCCAAGTAGATGAAAAGTTGAAAGCCGACATCGTCAGCACGGGCTACGTGCACAGTCCGTTGCCGCTCGACGAGACAAAGGCTTTCGAGACATTCGGCTTGAAAAAGAAAGTGTTGGAAACTGTGATGCTGTGTGATATGGAGGATTTCTCCAAATGGTCGCACAAGGGCATCGGTAAGATTGGTTTGACTGACGAACGGAGCAAGTCCGGCAAGTACAGCCTGCGCCTGGAAGCGCCCGCCCATCCGGAAAAGATTCTCGGCTGGGGGTTGGGACGCGGTACTTGCATGGCCTCTTATGATATAGGAGGTGTGAACTGGGAAGGTTACAACCGCCTGAAGTTCTATATCTATCCCACGTGCGAAGGAGCACGCAGCATCTACCTCAACCTTTATGTGGAGAATGACGGAGAAATAAAAGTACCCGACATTTACGGTCGGGAAGGCTACCACGAAATCAATCTGAAAAATAACCAATGGAACGAATGCTTCGTCGAGATGTCTGGACTGGCGCGCGACAAGGTAACCAAGATTTCATTTGCCATCGAAGTGTTCGGCAAAGAACGTACTATGGGCGACTTCCTTCGCTTCGATGTAGATGCCGTGGAACTTCAGAAGGTGGAGAACCCGGAAACCGTAAAAGGCTGGATGCCTGCACAGAACCGCATTATCTTCTCTACTACCGGTTATAGTATAGAGAGCCCCAAAAGCGCCATTGTCAATGTGGAAAAGCACGGCGGACAGTTCCAGTTGAAGGATGCCGCGACGCAGGCCATCGTTTATACCGGTCCTGTTCGTAAGGAAAAGACCGGCCTGGGAGAGTTCGAGACGATAGACTTCTCGGACTTCAAGACACAAGGCCGTTACGTCATTCAGGTAGGGGATGTCACCACCTTGCCTTTCTATATCCATCAGGATGTGTGGGAGGATTCTGCCTGGCGTATGGTGAACTTCCTGTTCTGCGAGCGTTGCGGTTATCCCGTTCCCGGAAAGCACGGGGCTTGTCATAATGACTTGCATGCCACTTACAACGGACATATTATTCCTATAAACGGAGGATGGCACGATGCTGCCGACATGTCCCAACAGACCTTACAGACGGGAGAAATAGCCTATTCCTTGCTCTTGATGGCCGAACGCGCCAAAGAAAAAGGCAATGTCGACTTGTACAACCGCCTGATGGAAGAGGCTTTGTGGGGAATGGACTATGTGATGAAGACCCGGCTGGGCGATGGTTACCGTGCACAGACATGGGGTACCAATCTATGGACTGACGGTGAGGTAGGCACCGACGACGATGCCGGCCGCCGTGAACTGCTTGTCCATAACGGAGCTTTGGAAAACTTCCTGCTTGCAGGAATTGAAGCGTATGCCTCCATGATGGTTGAGAAGGATGAAGCCCTCAGGAGCAATCTGAAAAAGATTGCAAAGGAAGACTTCGGTTATGCCATGAAACGCTTTAATGAGTTGGGCTTTGCCGAACTGATAAAGAAGGGTGGGGGACATGCCGCCATGGCATCCGAAAGCCAGTATCACGCCAATATTTCATGGGCAGCCAGCATGCTCTACAAGCTGACCGGCGAACAGCAGTATGCCGATGAGGCCGTGAAGGCTATCCGCTACACCTTGCAGTGCCAGCGCACCGAACCGCTGAAAGACAAAGACAAGACCTGCGGCTTCTTCTACCGTGATTTGGCCAGGAAGTCCATTGTACACTATACCCACCAGTCCCGCGACTATGCCTATATGGAAGCCCTTGCCGCCCTTTGCGAGACACAGTCCGGCCATGCCGAGTATGAGCAGTGGATTCGTGCCATGAAACTCTATGGCGGTTATCTGAAGAATATCATGAAGTATGTATATCCTTATGGAATGGTGCCCAGTGGCATCTATCACAAAGATGAAGTGAAGGATTCCGCCAACTTCTACGCCGTTCAGGTAGGGATTCGCAGCGGTGCCGATAAGGATTTCGAGGAACAGCTCGAAAACGGTATCCGTCTGGATAAAGAGCATTATTTGCGCATATTCCCCGTCTGGTTCTCGTTTAAGGGAAATATTGCCGTACATTTGTCTACCGGTAAAGCTGCCGCTATCTGTGCCAGGGTACTGAAGGACAAGGAACTGAAAGACATTGCAGAACAGCAGCTCTTCTGGGTTGTAGGCAGGAATCCTTTCGGACAGTCCATGATTTATGGGGAGGGCAGCAACTATCCGCAGCTCTATACGGCACTGCCCGGAGAAACGGTAGGAGAGATACCCGTAGGTATGCAGTCTTATTTCAATGAAGATGCTCCCTACTGGCCGCAGTTCAATACGGCTACTTATAAGGAAGTCTGGGGCTCTTCGGCTGCCAGATGGCTGATGTTGGTTTCCGAATTCTAAAGCAAGATGATATGAGTGACAAGACTGTTTATTCACGGCGCAATCCGGCCATTGACATGCTGAGGGCGTTGACCATGTTCACCATGATTTTCGTCAATGACTTCTGGAAAGTGCATGACGTACCCCATTGGCTGGAACATGCCGTCTATGGTGAGGATTTTATGGGACTGGCGGATATTGTATTCCCCTGCTTTTTGTTTGCAGTGGGAATGTCCATACCTTACGCCATTGAGCGCAGATATGCCAAGGGCTTCTCGGCAGAGTCCACCTTGGGGCATATCCTTTCCCGCACCTTTGCCTTGCTGGTGATGGGGGCGTTTATAACGAACTCGGAGTTCCGGCTTTCACCGGAAGCTCCCTATCCGATAGGAGTATACTGGTTCCTGATGGCCATAGGCTTTATCGGTGTGTGGAACCAATATCCGAAACCGGCTTCCGGCACTCAGAAGAACCTTTTCCGTGCTTTTAAAATAATCGGAGTATTGGTTCTCCTTTACCTTGCCTTCACGTTCCGCAATCCGCAGGGAGGTGTATTCGGTGCCTATTGGGGAATATTGGGCTCCATCGGCTGGACCTATCTGGTATGTGCCGTAATCTATATCTTCAGCCGTGACCGGTTGCAGTATCTGCTGCCTGCCTGGGGTGCCTTTATCCTGATATGCCTGCTGGGTACGCCTTTGCGCGAGGGCTTTGGCGGTGAGGCTATCCTTGCCTTTCCCGAACGCAACTTCTATCAGGGCATGTTGTCCATCCTGCATATCGGCAACGGGGCTTTGCCCGCATTTACAATGGGAGGTGTCATCCTTTCCATTCTCAGCGCCCGCTATGCCGGCAAGGGTGACGGCTGGAAACTCCGCAATGGGCTGACGGTTGCCGTTCTGCTTCTGCTGGTCGGAATTGGGACACACCATTTCTGGATTGTGGCCAAGATGGGTGGCACTCCTCCCTGGGTGTTCTATGTGACTGCCATTTCCGTGGGGCTCTACACACTGCTCGGCTATCTGGTCAGCCATCAGGTCACAGGTTGGTTCAACCTGATACGCCCTGCCGGAACGGCTACGCTGACCACTTATCTGGTGCCTTATGTCTTCTATGGCTTTGCTGATGTGACCGGTGTTGTCCTGCCGGACTGGTTCACACATGGATTCATGGGGCTGGTCAACTGCCTTTGTTTTGCCTTTGTGGTAATCGGCGTTACCTGGGTGATGGAAAAACTGCATGTTAAACTTAAAATTTAGATAGAATGAAAAAGAGCTTTTTACCTGCATTCTTGCTGCTGTTCCTTGCGCTGGGCATGTTCTCGTGCCAGCAGGGAGCTAAGAAAACAACCAAGGAATATCCCATGTTCTGGACGTGGCTGGACTATCGTCCCGGCATGAACTTCGACTCCATCTGCCAAGTGATGAACGACATCGGCATGGATGGAATTATGCTGAATGCGCCGACTCCCGACGATTACCGGGCTGCCATACCGGTTGCCCATAAACACGGAATCGAAGTGTATGCCTGGTTATGGACCATGAATCTGGAACACGACCGTGACAAGATATTGAAGGAGCATCCCGAATGGTTCAGCGTGAATCGTAACGGCAAGAGCCTGGCAGACACTACCGCCTATGTAGGCTATTACAAGTTTCTCTGCCCGGCATTGCCCGAAGTCCGCGAGTTCATCAAGGAAAAAATCAAGGCCTACTGCGAAGTGGAAGGCTTGAATGGCATTGCCATCGACTATCATCGTTTTGTGGATGTGGTGCTTCCCACCACCTTGTGGCCCCATTATGGCATTGTGCAGGACCGTGAATACGCTGCGTGGGATTACGGTTACCATCCGGAAATGCTCAGGTTGTTCAAGGAGCAGTACGGTTATGACCCCCGCGAGCAGGAAGACCCTTCCCTCGATGTGAAGTGGCGCCAGTTCCGTTGCGACCAGATAACCGAAGTGGCCAATATGATTGCCGAAGTGGTGCACTCCTACGGCAAGACAATGGCTGCCTCCCCGTTCCCCACCCCGAAGATGGCTTCACGCATGGTGCGCCAGGACTGGGGCAAATGGAATCTCGACATCGTGTTCCCGATGGTTTACCATACCTTCTATACGGGCGATGCCAGCTTCATTTCCGACTGTACGGTTGAGAATGTACGCGACAAGAACGATATGACTACACTGTACTGCGGCATGACCGCCACCGACGGCCCGATGATGTTCGAATGCATGGATGCCGCTCTCAACAACGGCGCCCAGGGAATTGCCGTATTTACCATTCATGGACTGCGTTCTCCGGAGGTGAAGAGGCAGTTCAAGGCTTATACGGACAGTGTCAGAGCCGTGCGTGCCGCCAATGGCGGGGTGATAAAGGCTACCCATCCCGAAGTGGCGGATCCCGACCCCTTCAAGCATGAAGGCATTATGAAGCTGATGCAGGAACGCATGCAGCAAATCATAGCCAAGGCTGCCGGCAAGGAAGAGCCGGCTCCGCTGGCATTGGGCGAGTACAAGGAGGTGGATTCCTATGACGCGACACGCTGCTACCAAGTGGTGGATGAGAATAGCAAGACTACTTTTGACGTGACATTCTATCTTTACGGCGACGTTGTTTCCGGTTGGGATGTAGCAGTAGCAGACAAGGCTTCTACTAATAAGAAATGAAAGGACGTTTTATGATAGTGAGAGATTACGGGAGCAAACTCCTTCTGCTCTTGGTGTTTTCAATGGTAGGCATGGTTTGTTGCAATGCCCAGAGTGGAAAGAGCTTGTCCGTAAAGAAAGTAATGTGTACGGCTTCACCGGAAGGTGAGGCTGTGCCGTCCTTGCTGGACGAGAACGGGATAGAGTTTCAGCCTCTTGATGTGGTCAACTGGAAAGATTATCCCTACAAGCCGGAAGTGAGTTTCCGCATAGCCCATACGGGGCGCGAAATCCTGCTCCACTACAAAGTGAAGGAAGCCAGTGTGCGTGCAGTGGCCTCCGGAGACAATGGCCGGGTATGGGAAGATGCTTGTGTGGAATTCTTCGTATCTCCCGAAGGTGACGACCGCTATTACAATTTCGAATGTAACTGCGCCGGCAGGCTGCTGATTCAGGGAGGTGCAGTCAATGAGCGCCGTCCTACGGCGAGTCAGGAGGTGCTGGGCATGGTGAAACGTTGGAGCTCGTTGGCCGGCGAACCTTTCGAGGAACGTTTGGGCGAGTGCAGCTGGGAACTGGCCATGGTTATTCCCGTTTCCGCTTTCTTCCAGCATTCCGTCGGTTCTCTGGACGGAAAAACAATGAAAGGGAATTTCTACAAGTGTGGTGACAAACTCCAGACTCCCCACTTCCTTTCTTGGAGTCCTATCGGGCTGGAACGCCCCATGTTCCACTGTCCGGCCTTTTTCGGCACCTTGTCTTTTGAATAAATCTTTAGGGTGTTCTGGTGGAATCATTTGCCGTTAGCATTACTTATTGGATTGACAATTGCGGAATTATGTGTTTTTTTGTACCTTTGCACTTCCTAAATTGTAAATGCATATATGATTACCGCAGAACAACTGAAAGATATCAAAGAACGTACCGAGGCGTTGAACCGCTATCTGGACATTGAAGGAAAGAAGATACAGGTGGAAGAAGAGCAGCTCCGCACCCAGGCTCCCGGTTTCTGGGACGACCAGAAGGCTGCCGAGGCTCAGATGAAGAAAGTGAAAGGCTTGCAGCAATGGATTTCCGGCTACAATGAGGTAAAGACCTTGACTGACGAGGTACAACTGGCTTTCGACTTTTACAAAGACGAACTGGTGACTGAAGAGGAAGTGGACGATGCCTATGCCAAGGCAATCACTGCTGTCGAGGCCCTCGAACTCAAGAATATGCTTCGCGAGGAAGCCGATCAGATGGACTGTGTGCTGAAAATTAACTCTGGTGCCGGTGGTACGGAGAGCCAGGACTGGGCAAGCATGCTGATGCGTATGTATCTGCGCTATGCCGAGACTCACGGCTATAAGGCCACCATCGCCAACCTGCAGGAAGGAGACGAGGCAGGTATCAAGACTTGTACCATCGAGATTTCCGGCGATTATGCCTACGGCTACCTGAAAGGTGAGAACGGTGTACACCGCTTGGTGCGTGTTTCGCCCTACAATGCCCAGGGCAAGCGTATGACTTCTTTTGCATCCGTGTTTGTCACTCCCTTGGTAGATGATACCATCGAGGTGAACATCGAACCTGCCCGCATGTCATGGGATACCTTCCGAAGTGGTGGCGCCGGTGGACAGAACGTCAATAAGGTAGAGTCCGGTGTCCGTCTGCGCTATCAGTATAAGGATCCATATACGGGCGAAGAGGAAGAAATCCTGATTGAAAATACCGAGACACGAGACCAGCCCAAGAACCGCGAGAACGCTCTCCGCCTTCTCCGTTCCATGCTTTACGACAAGGAACTCCAACACCGCATGGCCGAGCAGGCAAAGGTGGAAGCCGGTAAGAAGAAAATCGAATGGGGTAGCCAGATTCGTAGCTACGTCTTCGACGACCGCCGCGTGAAGGACCACCGTACCAACTTCCAGACCAGTGATGTGAATGGTGTGATGGATGGAAAGATAGACGGCTTTATCAAAGCTTACCTGATGGAGTTTGCAGGAAGTGGCGAATAAATTTTCTCCCTTTCATTTGCATTCTTCCCGAATTTCTTCTTACTTTGTTCATCGTTGAACTTTAAACTATAAAACACACCATGGGAAAAAGTAAAAAGAAAGCAATGCACAGCCAGAAGGAAGAGCAACAAGCCAAGAAAGTGATGATGACGATGGGAGTAATAGCCATTGTATTGGTCATCGCCATGTTTGTGGCTTACTCTTACTGGGGCTGATAAAATCACTGGAAACGACATGCCGCAGGAGATAGAACGGAAATTCCTCGTGACGGGAGAATACAAGCCACAAGCGTATGCACACAGCCGTATCGTACAAGGATACATCAGCAGTGTACGTGGACGGACAGTACGGGTGCGCATCCGCGATGAACGGGGATTTCTCACCATCAAGGGTGCATCCAATGAATCGGGAACCAGCCGCTACGAGTGGGAAAAGGAAATTCCGCTGTGCGAAGCGCGGGAATTGCTGAAGCTGTGCGAACCGGGTATCATCGACAAGACCCGTTACCTGGTGCGCAGCGGACAGCACGTCTTTGAGGTGGATGAATTCTATGGCGAGAATGAGGGACTGACTGTGGCCGAGGTGGAACTCTCCTCGGAAGACGAGCCTTTCGTGAAACCTGCATTCATCGGACGGGAGGTGACGGGAGATGTCCGCTACTATAACTCGCAACTGATGAAACACCCTTTCACCACATGGTAGCAAACCAATTGTATGCCGTACTTGTTTAATCGTCATGGAGAAACTTTACGACTACCTGCCAAGAGAACTGGTCACCTTCCTTTTGGTCACTGTATTCTCTTTACTCATCGGGCTTTCACAGCGTAAAATCAGCTTGAAGCGCGAAGGGGAAACTACGCTTTTCGGTACCGACCGCACCTTCACTTTTATAGGCATTCTGGGCTATCTGCTCTATATCCTCGACCCTACGGGCTATCGTCTGTTCATGGGAGGAGGAGCCATTCTGGGACTGCTGCTCGGACTGAACTATTATGTGAAGCAGTCACAGTACCATGTGTTCGGAGTAACCACCATCATTATTGCACTCATCACCTACTGTATTGCTCCCATTGTGGCCACGCAGCCGTCGTGGTTCTACGTCATGGTCATAGTGACCGTCCTGCTCTTCACCGAGCTGAAACACACCTTCACGGAACTGGCCCAGCGCATGAAGAACGACGAGATGATTACGCTTGCCAAGTTCCTTGCCATCAGCGGCATTATCCTGCCGATGCTGCCCAATGAGAATCTTATTCCCGGCATCAACCTGACGCCATACAGTATTTGGCTGGCCACGGTGGTTGTATCGGGCATTTCCTACCTTTCTTATCTGTTGAAGCGTTACGTTTTCCATGAGTCGGGCATTCTGGTTTCGGGCATCGTGGGAGGCTTGTACAGCAGCACGGCTACCATTTCCGTACTGGCGCGAAAGAGCCGTAAGGCTTCTGTGCAGGATGCTCCCGAATATGTGGCAGCCATGTTGTTGGCGGTCAGCATGATGTTCCTCCGTTTCTTGATATTGATAGGTATTTTCAGCCGGGAGACGCTACTGGCCATTTATCCCTACCTGCTGATAATGTCGGTGGTAACGGCAGCCGTGGCATGGTATCTGCATTCCAAGCGGAAACGGGTGGACGACGGCACGCAGACCACGGAGGACGAGGACAGCAGTAATCCGTTGGAGTTCAAGGTAGCGCTGATTTTTGCCATGCTGTTTGTGGTGTTCACTATCTTGACCCACTATACGCTGGTGTATGCCGGCACGGGTGGACTGAACTTGCTCTCTTTCATTTCGGGGTTCAGTGACATTACTCCTTTCATCCTGAACCTGCTTCAAGGAACGGGCAGTGTGGCGGTGCTGGTGATTACGGCTTGCAGCATGCAGGCTATTGTCAGCAATATAGCGGTAAACATGTGCTACGCGTTATTCTTTGCCGGTGGAAAAAGCCCTTTGCGGCCGTGGATATTGGGGGGATTCGGCTCTGTTATTGCCGCAAATATCTGTCTGTTACTTTTCTTCTATTTTCTCTAAATTGCTTTCTTTTTGCTTTTTTAACTCCGAAAGTCTCGTAAATGCATGAAAAAGGGGCTATTTTTGCCGAATTCATTGTGACAAAACTCGAACGGGAAACGTCTAATACCAAGACAATAAACATGAATAGTCACTAAATATAAAAACGCAATGAGAACAAAATGGACTGTGCTGCTATGGATGCTGATGATTTCGGGACTGCTTGCAGCGCAAAACACGGCAAACACTTCTTTCCAGGTTAAAGGAATTTTGCTCGACTCACTCACCCAGGAGGGTGAACCTTATGCTACCATTAAAATCGTGAAGAAAGAGGCCCCTGCAAAGGCGCTGAAAATGCTGGTAACGGACATGAAAGGCCAGTTCCAGGAGAAAGTACCCGGTACGGGCAACTTCGTGATGACCATCACTTCCGTGGGACGTACTCCCATCGTGAAGGACTTTTCTGTGAAGGCAGGGGAGAAGCTGGTGGACTTCGGCACGCTGTATATCGTAGATGCCTCCAATGAGCTGGGGCAGGTGGAAATAGTGGCACAGAAGCCTCTGGTGAAGGCAGATATTGACAAGATAGAGTACAATGTGCAGGATGACCCTGACGCCCAGTCGAACTCCGTGCTGGAAATGCTTCGCAAGGTACCGTTGGTAACGGTGGATGGCGAGGACAATATTCAGGTGAACGGGAGTAGCAGCTTTAAGGTATATGTCAACGGAAAGCCCAACAACATGATGAGCAACAACCCGACGGAAGTGCTGAAAAGTATGCCTGCAAACAGTATCAAGCATATTGAAGTGATAACCAATCCCGGCCCCAAGTATGACGCCGAGGGTGTGGGCGGTATTCTGAACATCGTCACCGTGGGCAGCGGACTCGAAGGCTATACGGCTACGTTCAGTGCCAACGTCAGCAACCGCGGTGCAGGCGGCGGGGCATTCGGTACCATAAAGAGCGGAAAGCTGACCGTCAGCGCCCGCTACAATTACAATTACAACGACCAGCCCCGCAACTACAGCAGTGGTAGCCAGCATGTGACACCGGAAGCTGTTACGGAGAATTCTTCCAATCTGGACTATGACGGCAGCAACAAGGGACACGGTTCTTTCCAGTCGGGCAGCATGGAGGCCAGCTACGAAATAGATACATTACGCCTGGTCACCATGTCTTTCGGACTTTGGGGCGGCGGGAACAAGAGTAACGGCTCTACGGATTACATCGCTACTTTTCCGGAGAACATAAACGCTGCTCCCATTTACAGCTACTCTGCCTTCAACCGCAGCAAGTCTTCCTGGTATTCCATCGACGGAGGTATCGACTACCAGCGTCTGTTCAAGGTCAAGGACCGCATGCTGACGTTCTCCTACAAGATAAACACCCGTCCGCAAACGTCGGATTCCTATACGGAATATGAAATAGACAATGGCTATAACCCCGATTGGGCAGACTATCTGAACCGTTTGAAGAACCAGCATAACGACGGTGAGCAGAATACCACGGAGCATACGTTCCAGGCCGACTATACCACGCCTATCGGCAAGCTGCATACATTGGAGGCAGGTGCCAAGTACATTCTGCGCAACAACTCCTCCGAAGACGACCGTTTTGATGCGGACGATACCGGAAAGTATGAATACAACAAGGACCAGAGCTCACACTACAAGCATTTGAACGATATTATCGCCGCCTATCTGGGATATGGACTGAAGGTGAAGAGACTTTCGGGCCGTTTGGGATTACGCTACGAGCATACCATCCAAGATGTGAAGTATCTGGTGGGCCGCGGCGAGGATTTCACAAAGAACTTCGACGACGTAGTGCCTTCCGCTTCTATCGGCTACAAGCTGACGGATATGTCCAATCTGCGTTTGGGGTACAACATGCGTATCTATCGTCCGGGAATCTGGTCTCTGAATCCTTATCTGAATGATACGGACCCCTCCTATATCAGCCAGGGTAATCCGAAGCTGGACAGTGAGAAGAGCCATGCTTTCAACTTGAGTTACAGTAACTTCACACAGAAGTTCAATATCAATATCTCGGCCCGCTACTCGTTTACCAACAACAGTATTGAGAATGTGACAAGGCTCATGCCCGATACGGAGATTGAGGGATTGAAGAACCCCACGGGCAAGGATGTGCTTTATTCTACCTATGCCAACATCGGCAAGACCCGTTATGCCAGTGTGAACGGTTACGTCAACTGGAATGCCACTCCACGTACACGTATCTACATGAACATGAGCGGCAATTACTCTTATCTGGAGGGCAGTGAAGGCATGCGTAACGATGGCTGGAGCCTCTTTGCCTACGGCGGTGCACAGCAGACGCTGCCCCATGACTGGCGCATCAGTCTGAATGTCTTCGGACAGACGCCGTGGATTATGCTGCAAGGTAAGGGCAGCAGCTTCTTTGATTATGGCTTGAGCGTCAACAAGTCCTTCTTGGACAAGCGCCTCACCTTGTCTGCCTTTGCCAGCAACTTCTTCAAGAAGTATATGGACCAAAGCTCCACCACCGAAGGCAGCGGTTTTATACGGGAAAGCAATTATAAGTACAGCCGCCAACGCTTTGGCATAAGCGTCAGCTACCGTATCGGTGAGTTGAAGGCAAGCGTGAAAAAGGCTGCGCGCACTATCAGCAATGATGATGTGAAGAGCGGTGGCAGTGGTTCCGGTGGCGGCGGTGAATAGGTTGTAAATACATCCCCTTCTGAAACTTGTACCTCGCTATTCATCAGAGAATACAAGTTTCAGAAGGGGATTTTTTATGATAGTAAGTTACTTGCTGACTGTTGAGAACCCCAACTCCTTCAACCCTTTCTGCACATCCGGATGACTCATGAAGAGCTTCCACAGCAGTCCCGACCGATAATTCTCGAGCATGACGGCTATCGGGCCCTGGTCAATGGCGAGGTAGCGCTGCGGATACCAGTTGTCCGTTTCGCTGAAAGCATCGTAGAAGCCATAGGGGCCGAAGACCTTATCTCCCATCTCGTAGAGGTGGCGCATCACTTGCAACGACTGTTCCGGGGTATAGACGATGGATGACAAGGCGGCAGTTGGAGAGATGACT
>OLZF01000463.1_pt1 | contig 41967 bp, 40 predicted proteins | sample 1674391 | NCBI WGS metagenome assembly OLZF01 (sample SAMEA103958166, study PRJEB25191) | human gut metagenome | biome: human-associated habitat [ENVO:00009003]; feature: intestine environment [ENVO:2100002]; material: feces | place: Germany | collected 2013/2015
CTCGGCTAGTCCGACGCGACTAATGTCGTGTAAACAGCTTGAGGAGGGCGTCCCGTTTGGGGCGTCCTCGCCGCATCCGCCCTTGAGATGCAAGGGAGCAGTCTAATTTGCGCCAAAAGTTGCGAACAAATGTTGCAATCCCCTTGTTTTGTGAACAGATAAGCAAAACCTGCTTTCTGCCCTGTCAAAAACACTCATCGTGGCCCGTACTATCAAGCCACCAAGGCTGATTGATTCAAGCTCGATGAGGAGACATAATTTGGAAGAAAGCTACAGCATAGCGCTGACATCCAAGCGCATTCGTGAACTTGAAGAAGACAACATTCGGAAAATTGCTCATGCTCGCGGGATTTCCGAAGAGGAAGCTCTATTCAGCCTCATGAAGTCGCAGCCATGCATGTTCGGAGCAATGAGCGACTGGGACGACATTCGTTCAATTTCCCTTGCGGTGATGCACGAGTTACGTCCGTATCAGTCCTATCAGGACATCTACGTCTTTGTGATGCGTGTGGTAAATCTCTATGACACGCAGATCATTTCCGTGTTGCGTACTTTTTCGGATGTTCGCCGTTTGGCCTACTTCGTGCACGAAATGATCGAAGGTCTTCTGGAGATTCCGCTTTACCAAACCAATTTGGCGAAGGAATATGGCGTGTCACCTGACGACAAGATCATTTTGCGTGGCATTGTTCTCAATCGCATTACCAGTCCTGAGGTTCGCAAGCTCTTTCAGGATGACCGTAGCCGGTATTTCCGTGCAGAGTCCTTCTGTGCGATGGAGGCGCTGCAGCATCATCGCGAGCGCCAACTCGCTGCGTCTGTTTGATGTTCTTCAACGGTAATGGTGCCGCACCAGAACGCAATTCGCGGATCGCGCCCGGTAATTTCGTCATCGGATTTTCACTGGCTTGCTGGACGCAGTGGACATTTTTCGGGGTTGGTGCAAACGAGGCGCTGGAGCTACATGATGCGGGCAACTGGCTCGCAGCAGTCGAGAACACGGTTGTTCTGTTCCTAATCGGAATTTGGCTTTTGCATGCAGGGTGGTGGAAGTGGACAGGAGGGATTCTGGCCGCAAGTCTTGCCGTGCTGACCCCCATGCGCCTGATGACCGGCGAAGCCCTGCTGACGGTGCAGAATGCGGATACGGTCTTCGGCAGCAATGCCGCCGAGGCTGTCGGGTTCCTGTCGACGCTGCCGCCGTCAGACTTTCTGGTTCCCGGGATTGCGGCTGTCGGTTTCATCTTCGCCATTGGAAGATATGCCAAGCCCGTGCCCGCGAACCTTCAACCGGGATTTCGAAAGGCCGGCTGGCTGCTGCCGGTCTTGATTCCGCTGGTCTTCATCACATCTCCGGTGGGCTACATCCTCTACGGCTTTGAACGTCGTGCGGTTCCCGTCGCGTGGCACGTGACGGGAACCTTGCCGGATCGGAAGCCGTTGCAGAACTACGTGCTCATTCTGGGTGAATCGCTGCGAAGCGATGCTTTGGCGATTTACGGGAATCCATATCCGACGACACCCTTTCTCTCGTCGAAGCCGCTTAAGACCGTTGACGAGATGGTTGCACCTTCCTACGCCACCATGTCAGCCGTTCCGAGGCTTCTGGCTCTGAGCGAAGGCGAAGAGGTCCAACCTCAGAACAACGTCGTGGCTCTAGCACGTGAGGCGGGTCTCAAGACATATTGGGTAAGTGCGCAGGGGCGAACGCGATCAAAGGATCTTCCGATTTCGCACATTGCCAAGTCTGCGGACGAGCGCATTTTCGTGAAGCGAGGCGACGATTTCGCTATGGTGGGCGAGCTTGAGGCACTTTTGGATCGAGTACCAGATCAGCGCCGGTTTATCGTGCTTCATGCCTATGGCTCGCACGAGAATGTCTGCAACCGCTTGGACGGCGTTGGCAGACCCTTTGAAACGCACTGGGGCGAGCAGCTGGATTGCTACCTTGCCTCGGCGCTCAAGGCTGATCAGCTCATTGAGCGGGTCAGCGGGATCTTCAGAGCCAGAAGCGAAACTCATTCAATCCTTTTCTTGTCAGATCATGCAGTGGATTTTCAGCATGAACTTGGGTTGGTTGGCGCAAGCGCCGCTGCCAAAGCTTCCGATGCTGGTAGTGCTGACCACCGTGTTCGCAGTAGCAGAAATCCGTTTTCGAAACAGCAGTTCGTAGTGCCGTTTTTGGAACTTGGGGATTCTGTTTCGGAGGCTCAGGCAACCAAAACGCATGGACCATGCTCAGCGATGGAGCTCCCAGCTTATGTGCCTACCTGGTTGGGCCTGTCCACGAACTTGACACCGGTTGGCAAAGACATATTCAGATGCGGTGAGGCAGGGCGCTCAATAACCGTCCTGAATCCGAAGGGGAAGCTCACAAGCTACGGCGATCTGAACGCCGGTTTGAAGCTCCCCGAGATCCTCAGGTCATCAACGGAACACAATCGCGAAAGAGAGGTCGATCAACATGGCGTCTTCTGAAAGGGAATGGCCGCTCGGCGTGGCCATATTGTTAGTTTGCCTGCTGTTTTTCCTTAGTCTGGCAACGATTTCTAAGGAAACCGTTCGAAAATCGTCGGCTGTTGAGGGACAGTGGATCGAAGAACAGTTCGGCCATTCGACGCTCACGCGCATCAACGCGATTGCGGACGGATGGTACCTGAAGAGCTTCGACAGGCTGGACAAGAACTCGCTTCGAGACTGGATGTCCGAGGATCCTGCGCAGCGCAAGCGCGAGGAGCGTCTGGCTGAGCAGAACAACGTCGTGCTCACGTGGGCGAAGGAGCGAAAGCTCACGCTCCTCGAACTCGGGTTTTGGGTGTTGCGCCGCATTGCGCTCTTCAAGGTGCTCATTCCGCTGTGGTTGCCACTCGGGCTTCTTGCCGTTTTTCATGGCTGGAACGAGCGTGCGATCAAGCAGACGGACTTCGGCTACACCTCGCCCGTGGTGAATCACTGGGCAAGGTCGGGCATGACGCTTATCACGGTGGTGACGATCCTGCTCTTCTTTGCGCCCGTCACCATTCCGCCCGCTGTGTTCCCGATGCTGATGGCTTTCTGGTCAATCGGTGCAATGCTCGCCATTGCCAATATCCAAAAACGAATATGAGGAGGTGGCATGCTCAAAGACTTTGTCAACAACGACCAGTTCGAGGACCTGCTGGAGCTCGTCGAAGATCTCAGCTGGAACGGCATCGGACGCCGAAATCGCGTGACGGCGATTCGGGCGAAGGTCGAAACCTGCATGACGAAGCCGGCGTTTCTGGAGCTCTTGGTTCAGCAGATGCCTCCAGGATGGCGTTGCCGCAGCATCCATGGTTTCGAAAACGGATACAGCGTGATTTTGATTCCAACTTCGAAAACAGTAGTTGGAATCGCTCCGACGGTGCAGCCTGCCTTGTTTTGATGAGTTAGTCCGTAAAGAAATCGCCTCTTCGTCGGCAGCAGTTGTCTGACAGCGGCTGAAAATTTCGCAGAGAAGGAGAGAAAATCGAATGCACAAGCTCGCATTGACCCTCATGTGTGCTTATCCCTTGGCCACTTTGGCATTGACCTCGAACGCGGTGGTTGCCGAGGAGGGGATTGAGGCTCGCACGCACAACGGGACGGAAGTAATGAAGCAGGAGCCTGAAAAGGCGGTCCCTGCCGAACGCGTGTTTCGCCGTCCGACCATCGTCTTCAAGAACAAGGAGAAGAAGGCCGAAGAGGAGGCAAAGGAAAAGGAGAAGTTCCTGTTTCCGAGCCTCGCCTTCATGGCGCACTTTGACCAATGGAAGCTGCGGCTGGGCGATGTGGTCTTTCTTCAGGACAATGTGTTCTCGCTTTTCAAGAAGCATCCCGACTGCCGACGCATTCAGTCGTCCTGGTCGGACTATTCGGGTCGTGTGGCTTGCCGAAACACAAGCAAGTTCCTTGCAGAAGGCGATGAGGTGATCTTCAGCTACGCCAACGTGAACGAGGTCCTGACGGGGGCAACTTACACGTTCAAAAGTCGACAGCGGGCGGATCAGTTTGCCAAACGCATCACGGATACGCTTGATGCTACTGGTACCCCGTACTTCAAGGAGATTTACGCTGCAAACAGCGTCTCCTATGACACGCCGATGTTCACAGTTTCCGTTCACGAAGCACAGACCGGGTACATGGTCTCCATCAATGCGCACTTCCAGGAGCGCATGCTCGATGCCGAAACCTATGCCAAGGCCAGACTCCAGAAAATCGAGTTTGGAAGCCTGACTGTCGGCGTAACGAAGATCGACGACATTCCGCAGGGCGATGCATTGCCCAAGGTCTGTCGCGATGTGACGAACCCCAAGGACATGGACAGGCGGGAGTTTTACGGAACGTGCTTCGACTTCCCGTACGAAGCCCACATGCAGCTCGACTTCAATCCCGAGACGGGCATTCTGGAGACGGCGGTGCTCTCGCCCATCGGCGTGGCCACGGGCTCATTGCTTGAGGAAATGCTGACCAAGCGCTTCGGCTTTTCAAAGTTCTGCCGACGCCTGCAATCTGATGTGTCGCTGGTTTCCATCAAGGAAGCTCCCGAGCGCGGGCGCATTCGCGTCACACGCATGAAGGGACGCCCCGCTTCGCTGTTCGCTGGCACTTGCGAGAACCCGATCATTTTCTCAACCGAGATGCGCTACGTCTTTGAAAATCGTCTTCTGCGAAAGGAGGAGATTGACGCGGCTTATGAACGCCGCAAGCGTGCGGTGGACCGGTCCGAAGAGCACAGTCAGGCGTTTGATGCGCGAATGAGCAAGATGAAGGGTTTCTTCGAGTGATGACGGAAGCGCTTGAGGCCATTCCCTTTGAATGCTTTTTGGGAGCGGCGGCAGCGGTTGTTGCACTGCTGTTGTTTCTCTTTCGGAAGCACAGTCTCCCGTGGCGGTTTCGGGCGAGAGTGACCTACGTCTGTGACGGGGATTCGATCTGGGTAAAGACTTGGTACGGGCGAAGGGTTAAGCTCCGTCTTCTTGGCATTGATGCGCCCGAAACCGAGCAGGCGTTTGGAGGAATGTCCCAAATCATCCTCGCTCGCATGATCGAGGGCAGGCGCATCGACGTGGCGGCGGTTGATCGCGACATCTACGGACGCTACGTAAGTGCGCTTTTGTGCGATGGCGAAGACGTCTGCCTGCGAATGATCGAGAGAGGGGCTGCGTGGCCGTATTTCCATTACTTCAATCGAATGCCGCGAGACGTGGCGCAAAGGTATCGGCATGCGTTTGAACTGGCCAGAAGGGATCGGATCGGGCTTTGGCAGGAAGAGAATCCCGAAGCTCCGTGGAATTGGCGAAAGCGCCATCGCTCATGGTGGACGCGCTTCGTCTTCTGGCTCAAGCGTGTGCTGGGTCTCTGTTGAGCAGCTTCGAGGGCTTGGCTGCCCCGACCACTCATCCAGGCGGGCAAAAGGATCGCCCTGTTTCGGTTAGCGAAAACAGGGCGATTGAGCTCGGGCAATTTCTCATTCCGAATCGGAGAAGTCGACTCTCGATTCGTCCGTCCGGCGGCGGCGATGGAACTTGGGCGTGCTGACGACTTTGACAACGCCGTCCTTCGTCAGGTCAAGGTAGACCCTCGTGTTTCTCAAGATTTCACTGATGAAGGCGGAACCGCCGGCTTCGGCGAGTTTCAAATGCTCCTCTGCCGTCAGTCGGATCGTGACGTTTTTCTTCGGTTCGTTCGCGGCTGTGCGTCCGGAACTCGGTCTTGAGCCGCGTTGCTTGCGGCGATGGATTTCTTCTCTGGTCACTTGGGGTGTCTCGCATCAAATCGTGAACCTGCCGGCCTCGAAGGTTCCGACGCTGGGTTCAACGCTTTCGTAATCCTGTCCTTCGAAAGTCTTGAGTAGCGCTTCGAGGATGAGTTGCGCGCCATCACAGGGGACGGCCATGCCGATTTGCTTGCGTACGCTCTCCTTCGAGCCGCAGAACACGAAGTCGTCTGGGAAGGTCTGCAGACGAGCGCGTTCACGATTTGTCAGCGCACGGTTTTCTGACCAGTGGTAGACGTGCGTGCCGCCGCCACCCGAGCCGGTGATGGTGTATGCCGGCTTCTTGGAGTCAAGTCGACGGTAAATCTGGGAAAGACGTGCGCCTTTCACGTTGAGGCAAAGCTCGGGTGGGAGCAGGCCAGCTTCTTCAGCCTGCCAGACGTTCATGCCTTCGGGAATGAGGGCAAGGCGTTGCGTGACGGTCTTGCTTTGTGAGGTCCGTTCCTGATTGGCTGCCGTGGGCGGAATGTTGGCCAGAGCTTCGGAACAGGATTTCAGAATGCCTGAAGGCTTGGGGACCTTGAAGGTTAGGCCAAGGTCGCCACGAATCCCGATCATGATGTAACGATGGCGAGCCTGAGGGATGCCGTACTCTTCAAACTTGTAGAGGTGCGCCGTGATGTTGTAGCCGAACCTGCCCGCGTGATTGAGCGCGTCGAGAATCACCTTGAAAGCCTTGCCGTCGTTGGCAGAGCTTAGACCGCTCACATTCTCCGCAAAGAAGAAGAGGGGGTTGGCTCGGTTGATGTATTTGACGCCGTAGGAGTAGAGGCCGCCGTAGTTGCCGTCGAGCCCTTTAGACTCGCCAACTAGCGAAAAGTCGTTGCAGGGGAATCCGTAAAGGAATCCGTCAACAATGGGCAGGTCGTCGATGTCGAGCTCGCGAACGTCCTTACAGATCGAAAGCGCTTCAGGACTGTGCTTGAGAACGTTCTGTTGGTACGTACGGCACGTGTCTGCATCCCAATCTGTTGCCCACAGGTGCTCGAACGAAAAGTTCTTCGATTTCGCGCGATTAAGAGCCGTGCCGATGCCGCCAGGACCAGAGAACATCTCGCCCACACGAAGCGCACGTCCAGGGACGAGCACCGGTATTTTTTCGCCGGCCTCATTCGGACAAGCCGCTTCCTTGACAGCTTGGCCCAACACGCTCTGGGAAAAATTGACGATCAGCTCGCGAGCTTTGGTAGACGTTGCCACCTGTTCCTTCTCGCAAGCCTCGGTAAAATGGGAATACTCCGTCTCCGAGAGACGTACTTTCAATTCTTTATTGCGCACAACGCTCTCCGTTGCAAAGTTTGCTGCCCTAATGTAAGCAACGTTTACAGGAATTGTAGCGCAAAACCTCAAAAAGGGAGGGACTGCCGTATGCCGAATCCTAAATTTCGCACGATGTGGATGTTCCCGCGCAATATTCGCAAGATCGAGGCTTGGAAGTTGGTGCAGATTTCCCAATTGCTTGAAGCCTGCACGGGCAACACCACCAGTCAGACCGTGCAGGATCAGCTTTACGACCAGCTTGAAAACCTCGGGCTCAAGTGCAAGGCAAACGCCCATGGCGTGAAGAATCCGGGCGGAATGCGCACGTACTTTGCGCAGCTCTCCTGTCTCGGCCTGTTTTGGCAGGATCATGACCGGGGGTACTCGTCGACCTTCGCGGGCGAAGAGCTCATCAACGCGCGTTCCCCCTTGAGGATCCTTCGCTGTCAGCTTCTTCGGATGCAGTATCCGTCCGTCTACGGCTTGGGCCGAAACGTGAGCGTTGATCCGAGCATGAAGGTGAAGCCTTTCGTATTTCTCATCGAACTCTGGCAGGATCCGAGACTCGGCGGCTATCTCACCTGTCTTGACATCGCCGTGGCCGTGGTCTACGGGCGCACGCACAAGTGCCACGATATCTGCGTCGAGAAGATTCTCAAGGTGCGCGAAACGGGCGATCTCGCGACCGTGATCGAGAGCGTTGACGACGTGCGTACGCCAAAGCGTTATCACGAACATAATCCTGAGGAAGACCTTGCCCGAGGCATTCAGGACGCCAAAGATATTGCGAACACGGCCAAGAACTATCTTGAGTCCGCTCAGTTGATCGTGACCGATGCGGAAGACAACAAGCGCTTTGAACTCAATGAGGACGTCTGCGTGCAGGGAGATATCTGCACCTGGATGGACGAAAGAATCGAACCTCTGGATCCCGACCATCTGGCCGCATGGCAGCAGCGCTTCGGGCGCTACACGAAGACCAAATCCATCCGCTCGCGCTCCACGCAGCAGATCAACGGCGAGAAGGCTCTGGTGTGCTCGAACTTCATCAACGCGGTCACGGAAGCACCCTACGCCTTCAATCTGCAGGCCTTCATCAACGATCAAGCGGCCACTTACGGCAAGACGCCCGCCGAGATCGGGCTTCTCATCAGTGGCGTGCGGGACCGCGTAGCGAACATCGAGCGCGACACCATCAAGCAGGCCGCCGCTTCAGGTGGCAGAGAGGCCATTTCGTTGGAGAAGGCTGTGACGGGCATCTTCCGCAAGCTCGGCTTCGATCTCTCCGAACACATCGGCCAGAAGACGGCAAGCAATCGCGAGGGCGGATATCCGGACATCCGCATCAGGGCTTCGGGCATGACTGAATGCGGGTTCGGAGACAGCAAGGCTACTATGAACTACGGCCTGCCGCTCAACGACACGATCAAGCTCAAAACCTACTACAAGGACTGTTGGCAGGAGTTTGACGACAAGACGCCTTCCAAGTTCTTCCTCTACATTGCAGGCGGATTCGGGAAGTCGGCCAAGGCCGTGGAGAGTTCTCTTCAGAAATGCTCTGAAAGTTACGGACAGCCAGTTTCGGCGGTGACGGTCGATGCGCTCCTCGATCTCGTGGAGATGACCAATCCGCCGCCGGCGGCGAAGCTCATGGACGCCTTCAAGAAGGGCGGCTATTTCGCGAGCTGCGTGGACGTACAGAACGCGGCGTAGCGGATTTGCAAACCAAGCAAGAAAACCGCCTGTGCAACAGCGTCCAGGCGGTTTTTTGTGCTCAATTCAAGTGCTGTTCCTTGAGCCAGCGCTCGAACGTGTCGAGGGCCGTATAGAACTTCTGAAAAGCCTGTTCCTTGGGCATGACCTTGTTGGCCAGATTGTGCTGCATGCCGATGATGGTGTGCAGGTGCGAGGACAGGTCGCCGGGCTGGCTTTCGCTTGTGGGTGCGAACATCGCACCGGGAAACAGCGTTCCGACAAAATCCTTGCATTGCCGGCAACGCATTTGCAGGTTGATCGGAAGGTTCTGGACGTTCTCGGGCCTCTTGAGCTTCGCCTTCAGAATTTCGGTGGCCGCCACCGCCAGTCGTGAGAGCGCTTTGTGAAATTCGGCCATACGGGCGGAGTCCCTGTCGTTGATGATGCGAGGCAGGGCGTCGAAGGCGGTGTCGAGCGGCTTGGCCGCAAGTTGACATAGATGAGTGATGAGGTCGGGCAGGCTGCTCCCGAGTCCTGCGTGAGGGCCCGTCATGGCTTTGGCGCGCTTGCAGGCAAAGGAGGTATGCCGTCCGAAGGCATTGATATGGCTTGCATTCTTCTCGTACTCCGGGTAGAAGGTCTTAAGAGCGCAGAGACAGTTGTCGGGCGATACGATCTTCTCGATGATTTCTTCCGTCACCACCCGCTTGAAGGAGGGCGACAAGGTTTCCTCGCGCTGAACGTGCTCGATCACGATTTGCTGGTCAAAGAACAGCGTGCCGTCAAACTGCTCGAAATGCAGGAGTAGCCAATACTCGAAGCAGGGGTTAGTAAAGGCCAGATGGATGAACGGGATCTTCTTGCCGAGTTCGACGGCATCGTGAAAGGTCAGATGAGAATCGCGGTCGAAAACAAGCCACGCCTGCCCATATTCGACCTCGTTGATCTGTCGAGCCAGTAGCATGTCCTTGGCCAAGTTCCGCAGGACAAGGCATGGCTCCTTGGCGGGACTGACTTTCACGTCGATGCGATCCTTGAGGCCGAGGAATCCGCAGAGGGCCTCGAAGTACCGCTGTTCCGTTTCGCCCTCGCAAAGGATCAGTTCCCTTACGGCTTCCGGTTCGGAAGCCGGAGCGTCACTCGGCAGAGCTGCGGAGACGGATGCCGGGGCGCTTGACTGCTTCGTTTCGAACGTCAGTCGCTTTCGCCGAATCTCGCCGGCGAGTTTTTCGACCTGAGGGTGTTCGGCGTGCTCGATGCCGGGCAACCACTCAATGGTGGGGTCGCGATGCGGGTCGGGGATGTGAATGATGGCGATGCTACGCCTGCCGCCCGTGGCCGGGCGCGTGAAGACGAGCCAGGAATGGCCGTCCGATTGTTTGCGAAAGTGCATGTGGTTCTTCATGGGAGGCAGTCTAACTTTCATGGAGCATTCCCTCTTTCTCCCAGAAAGCAAAATCGGCTTTCAAGCCTGTCAGGGCGCACTTGACACCTGAGTAATCTTTGCTCCGTCAATTATTTCTGGGTGTCACTCATGTCGCTTAATTCGTTTCTGGGCAGGCAGTTTTCCCACGAAGGCCGAGCCGGGCGTCTTGAATTTTTTGCCTATTTCGTGGCGGGGCTTGTCTCGAACCTGATTCTCATCGCGCCGTTTCTCTGGGTGTCTTGGGAATACATCAACGCATCCATCGACTTTGGCCCAGACGTGGCGCTGATGATGAGCGAAGAGGACGAATTTACCTTCTTTGCCGCAGGCGCTTTCTATGTCTGGCTCTACGTCTGGAGCGGCTTGCTACTCGCACTTAGCGTTGCCTACCTGATGACGCTCTGCCGCCGTCTGTCCGACATCGGCTGGTCGAAGTGGTGGGTGTTGGTCATCGGGCTGCCGATCATCAACCTTCTGTTCGTTCTGCTCCTCTGCATCTGGCCGGGCAAGAAGGATTCGCAAGTCGACATTCACCCGCGCACCGAATAGAAAGCAGATTTTACTTTCAAGCGCGTCAGTGACATTTGACAAATTTTTTAGAGTTTGATCCGACACGTTTTTTAACTTCTGGTGACTTCTATGAAGGAAACACGCATTCCGACGCGAGCCGATATGCCGCCCTACCTCCTTGTGTGGTCGAGCGACGAGTGCATGCCGGTGCTCCTTGGTCTCGGTATTGGGATCATGCTCAATCAGGTTTTCATCTGCACGACTGTCGGTCTGGTCGTTGCGCACTTCTATCGCAAGTTCCGCGATCTGCATCCGGACGGCTATCTCTTTCATCTGCTCTATTGGTATGGCTTCGGATTTACCCGCAGTAAATCCATGGTCAATCCGTGGATCAAGCGACTGATTCCGTAAACGAAGAACAAGAAAAAAGAAAAATGGACTTAAAGCGTTATCTCTCTACGTTCCACGGTCTCAAGACCGAAGCGTACTTTTCCCGCATGGTCACGACGGTTCTCTTGTGCCTGTGCTTCTTTCTGGTGGCCGTTCTGGCCACGCGTCCGACGATTGTGACGATCCAGCCGTGGACGCTCGCCGAAGACGCTCAAGTGACGCGTGACGATGCATCGCGCTCCTACATCGAAGCGTGGGGCTTTGCTCTGGCCGAACTGATCGGCAACGTGAGTCCCGGCAACGTGACCTTCATCGGTGACCGTTTGAAGCCGCTTCTGGATCCGAAGATCTACCACACCGTGCTCGAAGGTCTGGAATCCAATGCTCAGGGGCTGATGGACGATCGCGTGACGATGCGCTTTGAGCCGCGTCGCGTCACGTACGAAAAGTCTTCCGGCAAGGTCTTCGTGACGGGCTACAGCTTCATTCGTCAGGGCTTGAGCTTCGAAGCCGAAAAGCGTGAGGAACGCACCTATGAGTTTGTGATCCGCATTGCGAACTACGCCCCGCTCATCAAGTCCATTGATACCTATCTGGGCAATCCCAAGACGCGTGACGTGCTTGAGAAGAATGAACTGCGCCAGCAACGCGATGAGCAGAAGCGTCAGGAACAGATCAAGGAACGCGCTCGCTACAAGGAGCCGGAAGCCGACCGTCGCGAAACGACGGAAGCCGATACGAAGCTCTAACGCCCTAAAGAACAGGAGAACTCCAATGAAGCTCACTCACATTGCTGCGGCGGTGGCGGTTGCTTTGCTTTCGAGCAATGCGGCACTGGCTGCCGAAGGCGAAAGCGCGGTGACGAGCGCTGTCAAAAGCGTCGTGAAGACCGTTTCCGAAGCCGATGCGCAGTCCAAGCAAACGGCCAAGTCCAAGCAGGAATCGGCCCAAAAGCAGGCCGAAGATGAAGGCTACGTTGCCGTCCCGGCGAAGTACCTGCGCACGAACGCCGACCCTGCCGCCAAGCAACAGGCGGTCGAACAGATGAAGAGGAACGTCAAGGCTGAAGACAAGGCGGCGGAGGAATCGCGCCGCAAGCCCGACACCGTGCCGGTCGGCCAAGTGCAGATCAATACGAAGGGAACCATTGCGATCAAGCCGGGCGAGAACGTCTTCATCCCGATTTCGCGTGAGCATCCGAACAGAATTTTGACGCCGTTCAAGAATCCGCAGATCGTCTCGACGTCGCTCTTTACGAGCAAGAAGAAGGGAGATTGCGGCGAAGCCTGCGTGCGCGACGGCGTGATCTACATCACGACCGATTCGCCTTCCGCCGTGACGGCCTTCATCACCGAGAAGGGTCATGAAGACATCGCGTTTTCGATCACGATGGTGCCTCAGGCCATTCCGCCGCGTGAAGTTCGCTTTACGCTGCCGCCCGATGTGGTGGAACGCCTCAATTCACGCAGTGCCGCCAACGGCGGCCTGAAGAAGGCTCAGGCATGGGAACAGTCCCAGCCGTATGTGGAAACGATTCGTCAGGCCCTGCGCGGCGTGGCGCTCGGCCAAGTGCCGTCGGGGTATTCGATGCGCAAGATACGCGTGACGGATCCGCTTCCGACGTGCAAGCATCTCGGTCTTGACTTCAAGTGGGACGGCGGTCAGCTTCTCGAAGGCTACAACCTCGACATCTATGTGGGCGTCGTGAAAAACGTTGCCGATTCGCCTGTTGAGTTTCGCAACCAGAATTGCGGCGGCTGGCGTACGGCTGCCGTTACGACCTGGCCGCTTTCGGTGCTTCAGCCGGGACAGCAGGCCGAGATCTACGTGGTCGTGAAGCGTCAGGAAGACGTGCCGGACGAACTCGTTCGCAAGCCGCTCATCCCCCGTGAATACAACTGATGGGGGAGTGAGATGGCATTCAACATGACTAATGCGCTCGCCAAGATGTCGCCGAGAACAAAGCAACTCTCGGTTATAGCGCTCGCGGTTGCCGCCTTGGGCGGCGTGCTGTACCTGTCGCTGGCAGGCACGGAAGAGGGCGTCAAGGAGCGTTGGAACACTAAGACGGACAAACAGGTCAATGTGATCACGGACCAGAGCAACAAGAACATGGGTCTTGAAGCCATGGCGGGTCGCATCAAGTTCCTTGACCGTTCAAACCGTCAGCTTCAGCAGCAGATCGAGCGCCTTGAGAAGGAGCGTGCGGCGGAGAAGACCGACGCCTCTCAGGAACGTATGTGGCGCGAGCGCTTTGATGCTCTGAGTAACGAAATCAACACGTTGCGTGCGCAGCAGAAGGATCAGCAGGTCCGCATCGATCAGCAGAGCAAGGCCGCTGCCAAGGGGCAGGGTGATCAATCCATCGACGACCCATTTCAGGTTCGCGAGCAAAAGCGCCGTGAATTGATGGGCGACGAGATGGAAGCCGAGCTCATGGGCCGCAAGGGCGCAACCCGTCCGTCATCGCGCAACGGCGCGGTGCGGATCGGCATCGTGGGCGAAGAGGGTGAAGAGGAGGAAGAAGCAGCTTCCGATCAGGAAACGCAGGCGCAGGAGGTCTCGCAAACGGCCTACATCCCTGCCGGCTCGATTCTCACCGGCACGCTCATCACCGGTGCTGACTTCCCGACGGGCAAGGGGTCGTACGACAACCCGACACCCTCCCTGATTCGTCTTTCGAAGCATGCGATTTTGCCCAACCGCTATACGTCTGACGTGCGCGAGTGCTTCCTTCTGGTGGGCGGTCGAGGCGAACTGGCGAGTGAGCGCGCCAAACTTCGCGGCGAAACGCTCTCCTGCATTCGAAACGACGGCGGTGTCATTCAGACGAAGTTGAACAGCTATGTCTCGGGTGAGGACGGCAAGGAAGGCATCAAGGGGCGCCTTGTGTCAAAGCAGGGCCAGTTGATCGCCCGCACGATGGTCGCCGGCTTCCTGTCCGGCATGTCTGAAGCCTTTGACTATTCGCAGGTGTCGGTGCTTTCGACGACTGCAGACTCAAAGGTGCAGTACCAGAAGAACTTCAGTACGGAAGCGGCCAAGGGAGGCTTTGCGACCGGTCTTCAGAACTCGCTTGACCGCGTCGCTCAGTTCTACATGGACTTGGCCGATGAAATGGTTCCGGTCGTTGAAATCAACGCGGGCCGCCAGGTCGATGTCGTGGTGATTACGGGTACGACGCTCAACGTGACGGCTCAGACCCAAGTCGCCAAGAATCCCACCCATACCGGGAGCTAATTGGAAATGAATTTCAAACGTGTTTTTCTCTCGGTCTCTGTGGCCGGTCTCTTCAGCTCGATGCTCTCGGGTTGCGGCTCCATTGGGGTTGGTGAAGAGGAATTTGCTTGTACGGGCATGCCGGGGTCTGTCTATTGTCACTCCGCTCGCGACGTTTATGAAAAGACGAATGACGGTGTTGTGCCGTCTCCTGTCGGCAAGAAAGACGGCTCCTACAACGAGGAGTGCGAGGACTGTGTTCGCGCCGAGGACGTGAATCCCGAGCTTGCCGTTGAGGAAGATGAAAACAGCCGCTACGCCGTAGGCGTCGGTGCGGGCAGGCCTTCGAAGGCGGCGGCTTCCGAAGAATGGATTGACGTTGTTGACACGAAGACGGGCGAAAAGAAGGTGATTCGCCGCAAGACGCTTGAGGTCAACAACGACGAAGTGATCAACAACTATGTCGCTCCGCGTCTGCCGAGCGAACCGGTTCCTATTAGAACGCCGGCTCAGATCATGCGCATCTGGGTCGCGCCCTATGTGGACACGAACGGCGATTTGGTTGCCCCCGGGTTCGTGTACACCGAAATTGAGCCTCGTCGCTGGATTTATCCGGGCGACGAACAGGGTGGCAACAGCAAGATGTTCGCGCCGCTTCAGGCGACGAGCAGTTATCCCGCATACAAGGCTCCCAAGAAGGAGGCTTACAACAGCCTCGAAAAACTCAAGAGAGACCAAATGCGCAATCACTAAAACTTAGTTTTCAGGAGACATTCCCATGAACTTCAAGTCTATCGGCAAGGTCGCTCTTGCCTGCGGTCTCTTTGCCGGCGCTGCCGCCGTTTACGCCGGCGTTGGTGGCAACAACCCGGGCGGTTCCGAATTCGAAGAAATCTGGACGCTCATCCAGGGCTGGTCGCAGGGTGTTCTCGGTCGCATCATCGCGCTCGGCGCTCTGATCGTCGGCATCGCCTTCGGCCTCGTTCGTCAGTCCGTCGTGGCTGCCGTCATCGGCATCTCGATGGCCATCGTTCTCCAGTACGGTCCGGACGTCATCGAAGGCATCGTGACCTCCACGGCTGTTGGTGCTGACCTCGCTCAGGTCGCGCTTCTTGACAACGGCATGGATGTTGCCAACCTCGTGAAGTAAGCCTTCCTGCCTAAGCACAAGCGTTCCTGTCGACCCCTCCGAAGAGGACAAGGAGAGGTCGGCAGGGCGTTTTGGCGTGGGACTAGCCAAGGATTCCGCTCGCAACAAAGCCTTGGGCGGGCGTAACGATGGAAGTGGTTGGTTCCACACCAAAACGGCTTTCATAGAGCTGTTCGGGCGTTTTGACGTCCGCACCTTCGATGCGCTGTTTCAGTTATGGAAAAACGCACATCGGACTTCCGACCGATCCATCCGGTTTTCATCCACATAAGGCAAACTTCATCATGAACACTAGCTTCAAGCGCACTCTCATTACGGTTGCCGTGGCTGCGGCAACGGCTATTACGGCGGCCTCGTCCTATGCGGCGGGCACGATTGAAGACTTTCAGGCACGCGTCAACAAAATCGCCGCTGAAAAGGGTGTGCCGGCTCCGGACGTGAAGAAGGATCTTGAAGCGCAGGCGCGTGTGGACGCTCAGGAAGAGCAGACCCGCGAGGCTTTGGCCAAGGTCTCGCCCATCGAGCGCATCGTGGCCATTGATGCCGACGTCATTCGCGCCATCAAGTCCAAGGACGGCAAGATCATGTATCTCGTCGACAACGGTCGCTTTGCCTTCATCGGCAAGATGGTAGACGTTTGGAACCGCAAGGAGCTGTCCACGATTGAAGACATTGCCGATGCCGTGAGCCACATTGATCTGAAGCGCGTCGGCTTCAAGCTCGATCAGGTGAATCACATTTCCGTGGGCTCCGGCGCAAAGCAGGTGGTGGCCTTTGTGGACCCGCAGTGCGGCTGGTGCCACAAGCTCGTCGGCGAGCTCAATGCCAATCCCGACTACTACAAGAACTACACTTGGAACTTCGTGATCCTCCCGGTGCTCGGCGACCGTTCCGTGCAGCTTTCCAAGAAGCTCCACTGCGCCAAGACGACGGATCAGGGTGAGAAGTTCAAGGCGTTCCAAGGCGGCTTCCGCGCCATCGAGGCGCTTGAGCAGCAGAGCGATTGCGACATGACCAACTTCGAGTCCACCCTGACGGTCGCCCGCGCCTTGGGCGTGCAGGGCGTGCCGATGGTGATCGCGCCCGACGGTCGTTTCGAACGCGGCAAGCCCCGCGACCTGAAGGCGTTCCTTGAGCCCGCCGCTCCGAAGGCGAGCACGGCTTCCACGACGGATGCCGCTCAGGCCGCCGCCAAGGCCGAACCCGCTCCGGCTACCAAATAAGTGGCCAGCAAAGAGGTCAATGTATGGACGTTTTCAAACTCAAGCGCTTTACGGACGAGGGGCTGCTGACGGACGACATTCGTGCGGAACAGCTCATTTCGCCCTTGGCGGTCGACAACGAACATCGCATCTTCATGTGCGATGACAAGACGCTGGGTTTCTGCTTCGAATGCCAGCCGCTCACGGGCGGCGGCGAGAAGGAGCATGAAAAGCTCGATCAGCTTTTCAGTCAGAACTTTCCTTCCAACATGACGATGAGCTTCCTGCTCTTTCGCTCGCCCGACATCGAGGAAAACCTCCTTGTCGCCGAGCGGATGCGCATGAATCACCGGCATCCTCTGTTGACGCCGGTGTTCGAGGAGCGCATGAGGTGGCTGAGGAAGCACACGGATGAGGAAATCGTTGGCACGGCTTTGAACGGTGCGGTCTTCAACGTCGGACGCGTCGTCGACCTGAAGCTGATTGTGAGCGTCAAGATCCCGTTCTCTGGCGAAGAGCCAAGCGAAGACGATATGGAAGACTGCCTTGACTGGGCGACCAAGATCGTCTCGGTCTTGAAGTCCGTCGGCTTTGCTCCGTATCAGATGGATGCGAATCGCTACGTGCGCTTTGTGAATACGTTCCTCAACTGGAATGCACGTGCGACATGGCGTCAGGGCTATCGACCGCTCTGGGAAAAGGACAAGCCTATTCCGCCGCAGTGTTTTGATCCTGATTCCGGGGTCATGATCGCCAATCCGAACTTTTTCACGTTGGGCGAAGACGCCTACGTTAAGGTGCTCTCCGCCAAGAAGATGCCCGAAGCCATGTATTTCGGCAATGCCATCGACTACGTGGGTGACCTGCATGGCAACAACAGCGGCATTCACCAGAACTACGCCGTCTGTTGCAACATCATCTTCCCGGACGTCTCCAAAATGAAGGGGACGCTTGAGAAGAAGCGCACGTGGGCCAACAATCAGGCTTTCGGCCCGTTGCTTAAGTTCGACCCGATCCTCGGCGACATCAAAAAGTCGTTCGATACGATTTACGATTCGCTCAACAACGGTTCTCGTCCTCTGAAGACGAGTTTCCACGTGATTGTTTTCGGTAAATCCGAAAAGGAAGTTACGTCCACGGCTTCGGCTGCGGAATCCTTCTGGTCCGACCAGCACTTCACACTCAAGGAAGACCGGTACGTGATGCTTCCGATCTTCAAGAACTGTCTGCCGCTTTGCTGCGATCGGTTTGCCATCAGCGAACTCTGGCGCTACAAGACGATGACGAGCCGCGAGGTCCCAGTCATTCTGCCGCTCTTCGGCGAAGCCAAGGGGACGGGTACGCCGCACGTGGAGCTCCTGAGCCGAAACGGGCAGGTGATGAGCCTGTCGCTGCATGACTCTTCGACGAACCAGAACGGCGTGATTGCGGCGGAATCGGGCTCCGGCAAGTCGTTCCTCCTGAACGAACTCATTCTCTCCTACATGAGCGAAGGTGCTCGCGTCTGGGTCATTGACGCCGGCAAGTCCTACAAGAAGCTCTGCGAATCGCTCGACGGCGACTTTGTGGAATTCTCGGACCGAAGCAAGATCTCCCTTAACCCGTTCGAGACCATCGTCAACTGGAACGACGAAGAAGATGCCGTGGTGAATCTGGTGGCGACGATGGCCTCGATGGAAGGCAAGCTCGATGACTATCAGATTGCGGCCCTCAAGGGCCACATGCATCAGATCTGGAACGAGACCTACGAGGAGGGCAAGAAGCAGGTACAGGGGACGCTCGATGCCATCAACGCGGCCTATGAGCACAAGATCGAGCAGGCTCTGCAAATCTCGGATCGACGCAAGGCGGATGCGATGGTCGAAGACCTTGAGCGCAAGCGCGACCTCGATCTGATGCAGGCCATGCCGCCGTCGACCATGAGCATCGACCTCATTGCCGAACGGTGTCTGGCGGATTCGGATCCCCGCGTGCGCGACGTCGGCGTGCAGCTGGGCTCCTTTACCTCGAAGTCCTCTTATGGCCGCTTCTTCTCCGGGCACAACAACGCCAACTTCAAGAACGACCTGACCGTTCTCGAACTCGACGAACTCCAAGGCCGAAAGCATCTGCGTCAGGTGGTGCTGTTGCAGCTCATTTCGCAGATTCAGCGTGAGATTTTCCTCGGCGAGCGCGACCGCAAGAAAATCGTCATCATCGACGAAGCGTGGGACCTTCTGAAGGAAGGCGAAGTCTCCGTCTTTATGGAGCACGCCTACCGCAAGTTCCGAAAATACGGCGGCTCGGCAATCATTGCGACGCAGTCCGTGCAGGACTTGTACGGCAACTCGGTGGGCAAGGCCATCAGCTCGAACTCGGCCAACATGTTCCTTCTCGGCCAGAAGCCGACGACGCTCGAACAGGTTCGCAAGGACAATCAGCTCGTGATGGAGGACTGGGCCTTCAACATGCTCAAGTCCGTGCATACGGAAGCGGGCGTCTTCTCGGAAATCTTCGTGAGCGTTGGTCAGCTTCAATGCGTTGGCCGCTTGATTGTGTCGGACTTCCAGAAGCTACTCTACTCGACCGCTCCCAACGACGTCAACGACATCAAGCAGTACCAGTCGCAGGGCATGGGCATTCAGGACGCCATCAATGCGGTTCTTCGAGACCGCGAAGCTCGCCGCCGGTATTGATCCGGACAAAAAGCTCTTGGGAGGGAAAAGGCCGCCGTTCTTCATGAATGGTCGGCCTTTTTCTTTGTGTGGCACAGGCAATTTGGAGGGGTAGAGCGTTTCCGTTTGTGAACCCATCTGTTTTTCAGGGTTTGTAATGTATCGTCGTACCGTATCGAAAAGTGTTACGGCATGAAAGAGATCGGAAACCCGGATACCTTCGAAACCATTCGTTTCGCCCAAAACAAAACGCCACAGCGGTTTCAAAAGCGAGTTTTGCTTTCAAGCGTGCCAGAGGGGGTTGCCCAACTGCCTATGCTCAAACTCAGCGTCGAAAAGCATCTCGGCTTTTCACATTGGTTTGAATCATAAGAATCAGTTTTGGGCCTTGCACTCATGCACCCCTTATTCCGAAAGTCCGTTTGTTCCCTCATGGCTGGCCTGATCGGCTTCACACAGACGGCAACTACTGTCGCCATGGCGGAAACGGTCACGCCGCCTTATCTCAACAACAAGCCCTCCGCGTCTGAGATCACAGACATGGGCCATGCCGCCAATGCCTTCGGCAAGGAGATGGGAAAGGCCGGGGTTACTAATGCGCCCACCTTCGACGGCGTGAATATCAACATGAACGTCGGTGGCGAAACGTTGCAGATCAATAAGGACAAGCTCGCACCGACGCCAGACGGCAAGAAACTTCGCTATGCACATACCGCAGAGGACTTTGAAAAACAAAAGGATCTCTACAACGACGGCAGTGCGATGGATGAAACCGGCGGGAAGCAAAAGGACGAACTCTTTGCAGATTCCGAATCGGATAGTCCGACCTTGGAAGGCGAGGTGTATGCGCTTCTCGTCGATATGGCCCGCAAAGAGAAGGGTGACTACAGCGAAGAGGAATTTCTCGACAAGACGGAGGAGATTCTGGGGGATATGGAAAATGTTCTTCAGGATCTCGTGACGTGCGACGCAAATTCTGCTTTGGATTCACAGGGTAAGTATGTCCATGTGGCTGATCTGAAGGAGTGCCAGCAGGTCATCGACAAGACTTCGACTTGTACGATTCAGCATGACTACACGGCTGGCGTCATCGAGCACGTCGATGGCGACTTCAACATGAAGTCGTGCGGCGAGGGATGTATCGAGATTTGGTTAGGCAAGGTTTGCAACGACTGTCTGCATGGTGGTTCTTGCTCGCTGTTCGTCAAGGATATTCGCTTCCGCGTCGTGAATCCGGATGCGCTCATCAAGGCGGAAATCGACTATGCGGTTTTCGACGACGAGTATCAGGTGTGGATCGGTCCTGACGGTGCGACGCAACTCGTCTATGACAGCCATGATGGGCAATTTCCTTTTGAACCTGATGGCACACGGAATGGGAATCAGTGCGAACGATGGACTTCGTGGGCTTGGGACGTTTATGGCGACGGCTACGGTTGTCATGACGCTTGCCGAAATCCGACGCCCGGAAAAGGGGCTGTCAATGTCAAGCCGCAGATCATTGCCGCCGGCGAAAATGGCATCGTTCGTTTTGTCACGCGTACCGCTGCGGGCGGCAATGGCGAAGGCTTTTCCCGTCTGCGTATTCGCTATGACACGAGCAAGATCATCAAGAACGACATTTGGAAGCCGAAGGGATGCATTGATGCCGCACTAGGCATTGAAGACGGCATGGCTGAAGGGGCGGTTAAGTGTACGGACATGCCTGACGTTGGCACGGATGGTTGCGTATGGCTTAACGGCGTGAGCGTTTGTGAACGCCATCTTTCTGAATCGCCGCTTAAGGCCATAAGTCCTTTCTGCCGTAAGGTTTCCGTCGATGCTAAGTTCACGTTCAACAAGGGCGACACGGGTTGTTGGAAGGTACTTGTAGGCTTTGACGACGATGGGAATTCCATTTACGAAGAAGTTTGTGGCGGGGTCAATACTGGCGGCAATTTGAATACCTGTACACAGTACAAGGATGATCCGAATTGCGTCTTTGTCTCTTCAGAATGCACGGAAGGTGCGACCGGCTCGACCACTGGTACCTGTTACGTCAACGATGTCATTTATGACTGCGGCAAAGACGTCAAGATCGAAGACGTGACGGCGGATACCACGTATGACTGCGACGGCATTGCCTGTCTGGGCGAGAACTGCATTGATGCTGAACGTACGGAAAGCACTGACTTTGGGAAGGTCAATGCACTCATGAACGCGTTGCAATACATGGCACAGGACATGCAGTGTACAGGCCTTGACGAGAATGGGAATCCTACCGGGAATCAGGATGTCAATTGCACGGTCTTTGGCGGTACGAGCGGCTATTGCAAGATCGCCGTTGGCGGTTGGCAGGACTGCTGTGAACCCGTGGGCGGGCCTGGGGTGGGTGAGTACATCCGCATGATTATGTCCGCACAACGTTTGCATTCGTCTACTGTGGCGCTCAATACCGTCATTAAGGGCGGCGAGGGTGCTTATGACGTGACGGTTCTGGCCAAAGAAATGGCTGGACAGTATGCCGATGCATGGGGTGAGGTAACTACGGTTATTTCCAACGGTATGGAATGGGTGGCCAATGCGTTTGGTACCACGATGGACAACATCTATGCGGCGGTGGATTATCTGGCTGCGCCGTTTGAGTGGTTCAAAGAAAAGGTCATTGGCGAAATCACGAAGTACATGAAATCGCTGATGACGAAAATCTTACAGAGCGTTGGAATTAACATCGGCGGGACTACTGGGGCTACAGCGGCAGAAACCGACATGTTCCAGAGTACGCTCAATGGCATGTTCGGCAACGCGGCTGGCGAAGCCATCGGTTCGGTGATTACCTTTGTAGGCTGGGTCTATCTGGCTTACCAGATTGCGGACTTGGTGATCCAGTTGGTCTATAAGTGCGAGCAGTCCGAATATGAACTTGTCAGCAAGCGCGACACGAAGAATTGCCACTACATCGGGAGTTATTGCAAGGACAAAAAACTCGGACTTTGCATTGTGAAGCATCGCGTTTACTGCTGCTATCAAAGCCCGCTCTCACGCATCATCAACGAACAGATCAAGGCGACTCAGCCTGAACTGTTGGGCGATCTAGGCGACTGGGGCGATCCTGAAAATCCCAAGTGCAAGGGCATCCCGCTCGGAGACGTCACGAAGATCAATTGGGATCTGATCAATCTGGACGAATGGACGGCTCTGCTCATGTCGACCGGCAACATGGTCACAGTAGACAAGGTGGATTTTGATCATCTGACCGGCAAAGACTCGACGTTGAACTTTACGGGTGAAACCGGCTATGCAACCGATTGGGGCATTCCAAGCGTAGACGACTCTACCGACATCGGCAAGCAGTCGAAAGCGGCCATGGTGATGGCCGCAAACGGAGATGCGAAGAGCTCGACGGATCGTCTCAACACGCTGGAGCGCATTGAGCAACGTTTGAGCGATATGGACGTAGACGGTCTTCGCATAAAGGGGGCACCGTGCATTTCGCTTGACGTTGGCAAAGGGACGCTTCTGCGCGGCGGTTGCAGCGAAATGAGCAACGCCGAGTATGTTTGCCGCAAGAATGGCCCGCTCATCGACTGCGAAGAGATTGCGTACATGAACTCGCTCAATGAACTGCTCGGCCATCCTTGGACTTCTCAAGACTATTGGAATCAGGGATACCGTTGCCTGAAGGGCGAAGTCAATATCGACTGTTCGACGCTTTACTCAAAAGACGCCTACATCAAGGCTCTGGAGGAGTACGCCAAGATCATTGGTGGAACGACCTATTTGAATCGTTACGTTTGTCTGGATAAGTCCGGCACATTCAACCAAGCCATCTGTGAACATGCCATGGAACAGAACTACTGTTCGTGCCTTCCGGGGAACTTCATCTGTCAGGATGGGAATAAGCCGATTGCTTGTTCGAGCCTTGGCGTTACCAAGACGCCTTGCGATTGCATGCTCGGTGCTTGCAAGGAGGACTGTCCCTACGGCGGCACGCCCGGATCCATGACGGACAACCCGAATTTGGTTTGTTCGAAGGAAAACTGTCCGTATGGAAATGTGACGGAGGGTGCGCAGAACTGCAATACCTCGACTTGCCCGTATGGGCTGTAAAAGTGGCCAACGAAGTGGGAAAAGTTGCTTTTCAGCTCGCCACTTCTCAACGGATTTTTAGCTAAAACATCTTTTACTTCCAATAGGAGAGAGGAATTTCGAGAGAAGTCCCCCGCTACGATATGACCGAGAATCATGAAATGCAGAAAACTTCTTCGATGAGTGCATCGCCAACGGAACCGTCGAAGGTTGAGTCGCAGGATGACACCCGGATGAGTCGCCGCAAGGCGCTGTTGGGCGCGTTGTTTGCTGGAGCAGCCATGACCAGCAAAACGGCAGAGGCATCGGATGCTAATTGTTCGTGTCTTCCTGCGCCAGATTGCAATGCTGTATGTCCCAACGGTGGCTCGCCACGCGGTGACGGTACGCAGGCGTGCGAATGCTTTGAGAATCCGCCGATGCCGACTTTGCACCCGGTGGCCTATTCCGGTGACTACAACTCGTTGGCTAATCGACCGAATCGTGCGGGATCCGATACAGATGGAGGGGATGCAAGAAACTCAATTCGTTGGAACGGCTACGAGTTAAGAAAGCAACATAATCCGAACGCATCACAAATACCTGTTTTTTCTGGTGGTTATGTTGATTTCATTAACAAGAATGAACTTGCAGGTATGCCTGTAATAGGCGCAAGAGTAATTTACGGTGAAGGGGTTCTTGAAACGATAGGATCGAAGCCAGGCCGTCACTGGTATACAAAGAATGTACCCGCTGTGAAACGTGATCAATATGGTCGTGTTGAAGCAGTAGGCTATGCGGCAATTTGGACGCAATGTAATTGCAACTGCTCTTCCAACTGTTGCAACTGTGGCGATGACAGTCGTTGTTTCATCAAAGCAACATTGAAGACGGCGACAGGCGTTAAGGATGTCTCTGAAGTTGCTGTTGGAGATCGTTTGGTTGGTTTGGATGGCTTGCATACCGTAGTGGCCATCGTGCATGGTCAGTTGGGAAAACGCAAAGCAGTTTGTCCTAAAGGAAGTAAGGATGTTGTTCTTACGGAAGATCATGTTGTCCTACAAGATGGACAACCAGTGGTTTACAGCGAAGTCGGAAAGAGAATGTGCCACGACATATTAACTGCTAAGTCCGGCATCAAAGGGCTTTATATCCAACCGTGGATGGACAAGATGATTTCTGTTGATCCTGAGGCTTTTGAGTGTATTGAAATGCCGGAGGACACACCAACTTATACGTTGATTGTTGCCGAGGGCAATTGGGGTATGACGGAAGATGGAACGTCTGTTCTGTTGTGTCAAATGTTGTAATTGGAGAAAGCGATGGAAGTTGTTTTGATGCACAGAAGGTATGTTGATCACAAATCATCACCTTCAGAAGAAGCTGACGATAAGCAAATGCCACCTTCGAAAGCAGAGCCTGCCACTGTGAAAAACGTCGATCTGTTGCCCATTCCTACTGTCCAGCAAAAGGTGACGGCATCTGCTATGCAAGGTCTCGGGCAATTTAGCTATGACGTGCGTATGGGGGCTACAGGCTTGATCGTCGGGGTTCAAGCCATCATGAATGGACGTGCCCCAATAAAGACAAGAATGGTTGTGCCTTTGGATCCTTGGACACAATTAAGCTTTTATTACCATCCTGGTCTTGGACGTATCCAACTGTACGATTCTGACTCATTAGGTGGGTTAAATAATGCGCCTGAATACTACGTAGGGCGTGTCGTTGTGACTGACTCCGAAGCGTTGGTTTACTTGCGTGGAAGAATTAAGGACATCCCTGGGTTTAAAAACATCATCGTGAAAGATGAACAAAATTCGGGTAGTGCCTTTACAACGTATTCCTCAAAAGTCAAACACTTTATTGAAGCGAACATTGCTCGTCAGGAACAGTTGAGTCACATTGATCTTCATAAGCAGATTTCTTATTTGGAAGGTCAAGTTGATGTCTTAACGAAAATTATTATTCAGAGTGGAATAGTACGTAATCCAGAGCAACTTGAATTATTGAAAGAAGCTGATCGTTTCAGTCTGTGTGAAAACCTCGATGCGAAAGCTCTGCGAAAGAAAATGCAGTACAAGAAGTTCGTGCGAGGCATTGACAAGCTGTGCTGAGAAGTAAATGGGATACTTTAGGCATATAACAGTCGATTCATTGCCGGTTGAAGGCGTAAACATTGCGATTGATGAAAATCGAGCCGCATTGCGATTCCTTCAATCGGTTCCTAAAGAAGACCTGCCTCAGCACTGGACGCGTTGTGAAGCCTCTCAGTTGTTAACGACTGAGGAATTAGGTAGGCCCCATTTTGATCCTGCAAGCATAAAGACCTTTTATAAGATCGAAGAAGTATTTTGGGTAGTGACCAATGAAATAATTTTGGATAAAACGGTACCTGAATACCAAAGAATATGGACCCCCGGCGTTCATTTTGCCTTTTATTTCGATCCTTCGAGAGGATTGAAGATTGATCCAATTGGGGCGCTAGCAGGTGTTTCTCAACGCAATACTGCCGAACTGATAAGACATTTAGGGGGTATTTGGTGTTTCGATATGTGGGTTAGAAACCCACAAGCACCATTAACCGAGTGTGCTCGATCAATAACCACAGCGCCTACAACTTTATTCATAAGTAACTTGGAAGACTTAGGTGTCATTCAGAGTGCTGAATATGTGATGCAAGGAGGGCGTTCCAAGTGGCTTTCTTTGAGTTACAAACTGACCCCAGACCACGATGAGATTGATCCAGACGGGACGGTGTTCTATACCTTTGAAGTTCTGGATGGGAAAACAAGAGAGGTCGCAGAAGATGTCTCCTGGGACGGATGGCGTATTGAAGCTGTCGATGGTTATGCGCCGCATAAACGAGTTTCAGTTACCAATGGAAGAGGACGTTTTCGAGTGACGGCTCTTGGCCTTAATTCTGGAGAATCAATGAGAGTGAAGGTTGGTCATCGCTTCAATCCATCTTTAGTTGAAGCTATTGTCAGAATTAAATAACTACGAACGTGCTCGTGCCTGTAAGGAGGAAGGAGAGTGGCATACCAGGCACTCAATATTTTGATCGGTAACGCTTGCGATATGAAATGCAAATACTGTTTGCAAACAGGGATAGATGTTCCTGCAAATCGACCTGCCGATTTAACGTTTTTTGCCGAACAATTAGCACTCAACCTGAAAGGCGATATGCCTAAGCGAATCATCTTTTGGGGTGGAGAACCTATGATCTACTGGCGGAACATTCGTCAGGTATTAGATCTGTTTGAAGTCGTAGGCATCTTTCCTAAAGAAGGATTCTTCATCACAACGAATGGCCAAAAGATGACTGACGAGTATGTCCAATACGTCAATAGTCATCGCGTTTGGACGACTGTTTCAACGCATGATTGGGATTTCAGTGAAGATCAAATGACCCGCATATTCCAACTCGATCATTTCTCTTTGAGTGCCATTATTCACCATCATCAGTTGTTCTTTTGGGATCTGCGCGAAAGGTTTTACGCGTTAGAGGAGAAGTTCGGTTTCAAGCCTCGTCTTTATTTGCATTTTGTTCGTGCGAATGATGGTTGTACGCCCGAGTTTTATTTGACTAAATCAGACGTAGACGTGCTTTGTGACCATCTGCTTTACGACGTGATGGGATTGGCTTTGCGCGGGGACGATTGGGCGAGGTGGCAATGTTCACAACTACTCTCGGATCGAAATAGAGAAGTTGCCAAAGGGCAGGGGAGTAAGTGCGTCCGAGATGACAGCTTGTCCATTGATCTGCATGGCAACATCTACCAATGTCATCACAATTTTGATGCTTCGAATATTTGTGGGAATCTGTTCAAGAAAACTATCCCCATTCATCCAGTCGGATCCATAAGTCCGCATATTTATAGTGATTCTCAAGCCTGCCGTGAATGCGAGATTTTTGAGGAGTGTCATGGGGGGTGTTATCTGTCTAATACACATGAAGTGGATTGCTATTTGGCCAAGCGACTTCATGAGGTTTATGAGATTTTTAGCACCCATCTTCTGATGCACTGGAATTAAGTCCTACTCTCTTTTCATACGGTTTGAAAGAGAGGTTGTTTCCTCTCGCCAAGCTAAAGGCAATTACCATGCACTCTTTTGTTGAACTAGAACGTATTTGTTTGATTTTAGGGATGGCTTGCAATTTTAAGTGTCGATATTGCATCCAAAAGAATTTATCTCATCCACGAATTTCAAAACACCCTTCGCAAGAGGTGATTACCTTCCTGTCTAATCAAGCAAAACGCCGTCCTCGCCATGCTGGTCAACGTGCGCCGCTAAAGATCCAGTTTTTTGGTGGCGAACCGCTCCTTTACTTTGAAACAATCAAAGAAGTGATTCATCAAGTCCCAGAGTCCAACATTGAATGGAGTGTCGTCACGAATGCTTCGCTGTTGACCGATGAAATCGTCCAGTTTTTTAATGAACACAAAGTACGAGTAAATATTTCTTGGGATGGAAATCAATCTGAATCTGCGAGAACGATGAATGTCCTAAAAGATATGGTTTTGCTAGAAAGAATCTTCAGATTGAATCAATTTACGATTGATGCAGTGTTGTCGGCTTATTGTCAGGATCCTTATCAATTGAGAGCTGAAGTTAACCAAGCGTTTGGTCAGCCTGTTTCAACTAAATTTTCCTTTATGGAAGTAGATCCATCGACCCCTTTGGAACTTTTGAATTACGATCTTCCGGCTTGGAAATTAACTTGTGATCGAATGGCTCAAGCTGCTTTGAAGCAGTTCTTGCGGGGTAATTTCACGTCAGAAGATTGGGAATCAGCATTGTATCGTCGATATATATTCGCCTATTACGACACGCTTGAAAATAAGCGCAAGGGCCGTGATCACGGCTTTGAAGGGGGTCGAATGAATGTCGATCTCGACGGTCGTGTGTGGTTCTGTAATCATGCCGTTGCTCAAATAGGGACAATCGGTGATTTATGCCAAGACATCAATCGTAGGGCTGAACTACATTTCGATCAGTTGGTGACTGAGAATAAACAGCACTGTGTTGAGTGTGCGTGGTATCCGTTTTGCAATCTCTGTTGCCCACGACAGTCTCAGAGCATCCCTGCTGAAAGACAGTGCCAGTTCTTAGCTGTTTTCTTCTCGTCCGTTGCAGATGTCATGCGTCAATTCGAGGCAACTAAATCGTAAAAGGCTTCGTCGTCATGCTTATCAAATTAGATTGCGTTGATCTGGAGCGTCCCAATTCGATGGTACAGTACGAGTTTTGTACAAAAACCCATCAGGTCATGTTGAATGGCGTGCGACAGTCTTTTGAAGAATGTAAAAAAGACCCTCGTTTGAGCTATCACGAACCTGTGATGGCTTTTGCTTCAAAAGACAAAACTTTCCGTGACGCAAACATTCAAGGCTACAGCCTACAACCGGAAATCACACCTTATTCTCAAGAAAATCCATTGATTGGCAAGTCGAGAACCATATCAAAGTTGAGTATCCAACTAGGTTTAGCGTGCAACTATCAATGCAAATATTGTCTACAAGCACAAAACCGAGCTGACGCAATAAAAGTTCCTTCAAGGGAAGAGATAGATGCTTTCTTGTTGAAGTTCAGAGAGGCTGGTATCCATTTAGACCCTAACGCAATGGTCGATCTATGGGGAGGGGAGCCGCTCGTATATTGGAAGGCTTTAAAGAGTCTCGTGCCACAATTAAGAGCGATGTTTGGCGAAAAAATAAGACTTTCGTTGTTCACAAACGGCGTTCTATTGACAGATGAAATCACGGATTTCTTAATCAAATACCATGTACAGGTGCATATTTCACACGATGGACCAGGCTTTGCACTGAGAGATAAAACCAATCCTTTGTTTGATAAAGAAACCAAAGAAAAATGGTTGAACCTACATGAAAAAAGTCGTCTAGCTGGTGTTCCGATGTCGTTTTTTGCAGTGCTTCATCAAGGCAATTGCGATCTATTTGAACTTCGTGGCTACTTTGATAAGTATTTCTCGCCCCACGTACATTTGGACTTTGGTGGTGCCGCTTCAGAAACTGAAAATCTTCATGAGGAAAGTATTATTGACGAAGAACAAGCGAATGTATTGCGGTGGTCAATGCTTCGTGCTGTCGTGACTGAACCTGGGAAGTGGCCTGGGCTAGAGCGTCGCGTGTTCAATCTTATGGGGCGTTTAGTCCATCAAATTCCACCTGGAGGCATTAGGTATCACTGCAATGCTGTTGACGAGTCTGTTTTATGCGTTGACATTCAGGGAAACATCTTAAGTTGTCAAAATAGATCCGCGTCCACGCACAAAATTGGATCCTTGACAGAATACGAAGCGATAAAAAATCCTTTTTTCACGCACTGGAAACTTCGTCCAGATTGTGCCGATTGTTTGGTGCTTGGTGCTTGTAAAGGGGGATGCCCAGATATATCAGATCAAGCGATGGCCCGTTGTTGTGTAAACGATTGGGCGTTCCATTACGGTGTTTTTACTGTCGCGTGGTTTCTCTTGACGGGGACAATTATTCAACGTATCGACCCACTCCCTAAATTCCTACTGAGAAGACAGAAAGTGGTGCCCATTCATAAAGAAAACGAAAAAGGGGAATGATAGTGAGCATCGAAAAACCAGAAGAATCAGACATTAGTAAGGTGTATCTCATGCTGGGGCCTGCGTGCAACCTGAAGTGTCGACATTGCTATCAGACTGATGTGCCGATGCCTCGCTTACACAAAACCATTCACGAAGATGTCTGGAAGTTCCTTAAATATTTAAAAGAAACCTATGCCCATAACCCAAAGCGGTTGGTCTTTTGGGGCGGCGAACCATTGCTTTATTGGAACTTGATTAAAGAGGTCGTTGAAAAACTAGGTGACTCAGCCTTTTCGTATTGGATCATGTCAAATGGTGTGTTGCTTAAGGATGAACACGTCGATTTCATAAATGCCCACGAAATAAACCTGTCCATAAGCAATGATGGCCCATTAACAGCGAAGGTGAGAGGGGTTAACGTTTTAGATGATCCAGCATTCTGCGAGCGATTTAACAAGGTTAAGCATCGTTGTATTGGCATTACAACTCATGCCTACAACATTGATCCATACACCTTGGCTGCTTACATAGAAAAAAGGTTGGGGCAGATCACTCTTTACTATCAGTACATCCTTGAGTGTACGTTTGACATGGATGCTGATCTTTACGACTTTGATCTCCAAGCCTATCAGCGCAACTTACGCCGTTGCCGTATGAATTTCATTCCAGACTTTATTAGTGGAGATAAAAATACTCCAGCACGGGCAGCACTTCGAAGAGGTGTATTTGGGGTCGAGCGCTTAGTTGAGAGACGAAAGCGGGGACTAGACGACGAATGGTATCCAGAATGCTGTCCAATGCGAAACGAAATGAATGTAGATATTGAGGGGTTTGTTCACGCCTGCCACAATCGTGCAAGCGTGATCGGGCGTGTGACTGACGGCTATGAACGTTTGTTGGCTTCGAACGATGATTACTTTAGGAAAGCAATAGCCATGAAGACGGAATGCCTTTCTTGTGAGATCAATGATTTATGCAGGCATGGTTGTCCATTGAATCCTATGTCGGAAGGGCAGCGCCGATGCTGTGAGGCGGAAAAAGTTTACTGGCAGGAAGCAATGAAGACGGTGTTGGATGGTCACATGCAGGGGGTGACATTCCTCAATCAAAATCGTCGGGATGTGGCTAGGTAGTGAAACGGGAAAGGATCTTCGGAGATGAAATATCGCGTCGTGTGTGCCAAGCCTGGAAAGTTGGAAGAGCAGGCATCATACCTTTACGACAATCAGACGAATGAAATTTGGGATGCCGAAGGAGGTCTTGTCGATTTCAGAAAGGATGAAAGGTACGCTGATTTTCCGACGAGTAAATTGTCGGATCGAACTGTCAAGGATTTCTCGCCAGATGAGCCGATCATTGGGAGAAGCCGCCGACTGAAAACGCTCAAGATTCAATTGGGAATGGCTTGCAATTATCACTGTCAGTATTGCATGCAAAATGCCTATCGTGATGGCGGGGTAAGAGTCGCTAACGAACAGACGGTAGACGCATTCTTCGAAATCTTGGATGAACAAGGCATTGAGTTGGCGCCAGATGGTCAAGTTGAGCTGTGGGGCGGCGAACCTCTGGTGTATTGGAAGACGCTCAAGGTTCTTCTTCCTAAAATACGGTCGCGTTGGGGAGACGAAGTTCTGGTCAAGATGGTCACCAACGGATCATTGTTGACAAAGGAAAAAGTGGATTTCCTCATGGCTCATCGCGTGACTGTTATCGTTTCACACGATGGTCCGGGATTTGACTTGCGTGATGATGTCGACCCACTGAGCGTGCCGGAAATCAAGGAGGCGTGGTTGTATCTCCTTGAACAGAGTCAGGCAGCAGGTGTGCCGATGGGCTTTTGTGTCGTTATTTCTCCCCAGAATGTGGATCTGTTCGCCTTAAAACATTTTTTTGCCACTCAATTTTCGCCAGAGGCGCATTTTTATTTCGAAGGTGTTGTCACAAATGACGGTGCTGCAAACGACGCGTGCTGTCTGACGCCAGAAGAAGCGAGAACGTTGGATTCGGCGGTGTTCAAGGCATTGATTCAAGAAGAGGGGCAATGGGAGTCGTTGGAGTGGCGTGCGTTGGGTTTGATGAGGTATCTCATCAACCGTGTGCCGGCGGATCGCATTGAGGGTCGATGCGATAGCATGAACCCGAAAGTCATGGTCGTGGATCTGTATGGTCGGATCGGGACCTGCCAGAATCGTCCTACGAAGCAATTTCAGATCGGAGCCCTTTCAAATTTACCTGCGGTGAGGAATCCTTACTTCACGCGATGGACTCATCGACCGGCATGCGGCAAGTGCCTGGTGTTGTCCGCATGCAAGGGCAGTTGTCCACATCTGACCAACGAAAGTCTAGCCTTGTGTTGTCCGAATGAGTTCGTATTTCACGCCGCTATCTTTGGTGCGGTCTGGTTCCGGTTGACCGGCACGATTATGTTGAGTGCTTTGCCCGTCGTTGAGTCTGCATAAGCAAACAGGACTTCCCAAAAGGAAGCCCTGTTGTCTTGGGATTTAAAAATCGCTTCCGAAACTGGAACCAGAGCTAAATCCTGAGTCGAACCCAGATCCGAAGCTATCGCCGAAGCTGGAGCTGGAGAACGAGTCGCCAAAGGACGAGGATGAGAAGTCTGTATCGGTACTATCCCACCCACTACTGATCGTTTCGGGCACTGAGGCGATCGGCTCGTCGTGGGAAACATTTTCAGGTAAGGTTGCGTAAGCGGGATTGTTTACCGTGTCAATCGACTCTATCGCAGTAGGGTCAATAGAAGTGCCGTGGAAAATGTTGTCTGGCATATGGGCGTAAGCGGGATCCGTTGATGTATCGGACGCAGAGTTGCCGCCGTGAAAAAACGAAAAGAGTTTGTTGAGAAAGGACATGGTGACGTTTCCTCCGCGTCCTCAAGGCGATTGTGCTTGAGGACGCTTCTGAATTGGTTATTTGGCCTTTTCGTTGTTTTTCTTGAGGACTTCGGCAGGCATCACGAAATAGTTGATGCGGTTCTTTTCGAGCACGAAGGGGGCGGAGTATTTCCGGTTGCCAAGATCTCGGCTGACGATGGACGCATAGGTGTGTTCGGGCAGATAGGGCGTCACGGCGGCTGCAACCTTGAGCCAATCAATCTTCTGCCTTTGGCCGCCAAGGAATTTGAGCTTGAGGCTTCCGGTGTCGGCAACCCAGGCTTTGAACGGGGTGCCAAGGGCGACGGAGGTCATCTGGGGCTCCTTGATGCCATAACCGAGGATTTCAACGGCACAACGCTTGCGGTCACTCCATTTGTTGTAATGGCAACCAAGTTCATCGCTAACAAGGTCAACGCTGCCCGTGTAGACCCAGGCGTCGGCCTTGTCAGTGCGGATCTCGATTTCTGCATCGGGATAAAGGGCCTTGAAGGCTTTCCCAAAGCTCTCTAGCGCACGGTCAATGATGATTTTTTGAGCTTCATTTTTGTTGGATGCATCCTGCGCCGGCAGGTAGGCCATGAGCGCTTGGTCATAGTTGAAGAACGGATTTTTCATGGAGGTCAGTGCCAGAACAAAGCCGATCCCGATGCTGGTGCCGACACTGCTGGATCCGGGAAGGAAGCTACTGCCGGCGGCGGAATAGACGCTACTGGCCCAGCCTGCGGTGTCAAGCAACAAAGAGCCGTCATTAGAAGCAAAACCTTTGGGGGCGGTTTCGTCGCTGTGAGTGCCTTGCCAGAAAACCCAGTTGATGTTGTTGGCGCGAGAGATGTTTTCGTTGTAAGGGAAGCTGTTGTGCTGTTCTTCCGGAGTCATGCCGTTGTTGTTGGTGGCGCAACCTGCCAGAAGAGTTGAGACGAGCGAAGCAATAAGAGCGAGTTTTTTCATTTTCGTTGGGGCAGAGAGGTGAGGTTGGGGTGTTAGGGCAGGGCATCGACGCCCTTTGTCCAGAGGATTTTGAGAATTGTGAGGGCGGGTCCCTTGGGTTGAATGGAGCCGTTTTCCCATTTGTCTGTGGTGCTTTGAGATACGCCGAGGAGTTTTGCGAATTCTCCACGCGTCATGCGCAGGCGGCTCCGAAGCTCTCCGACAGCCTTGGCATCGAACGGATCGGGCGTAGCTTCGCGCAAGCGTTGGGCTCGAAGGTTGTAATGAGCGGATTCTTCAAGATCGCCCACGAGATCATCCGAACGTCCTGAAGTGGCCAGGAGGTCGTACTGATCAATCTCCGGATTCATCAGTTCAAAGATGCCGGGGCCGAGCTTTTCGATGGTGCAGAGCGCGATGCGTGCCGTATTGGGAATGGTTTCCCCTTCCGTTTCCCAACGAAGCACGGTTTTGGGAGAGACGCGCAGAAGCGTTCCCAAAGCCTCTTGCGTTAGGTTGAACCTCTCGCGAAGGCGCACGATGTCTTTTGGCTTGAAAAGAGGCCAGTCTATCTGGCCGTTCAGGTAATCACGAAACATCACTTCAAATCGGGTCAATTTCCCGACGGCGTAGTCATCGCGGCATTGCGACGACGACATGGTTTTCAGAGCAGCAAGGGAAGACAGTTTCACGGCGAACCTTCGGTAACGATGGATACGGAGTGATGATGGCTCAAACTGTCTTGCTGTTACGTAAATTTTACACAAGTTGTTCCTAGAAGTCCAATAATTGGAGCGATGCGCGTAAAATTTACGATGATTCTCATGGCGCGATCCATGAGAATCCGACTGGGAAACGGTGGAACGCTATTCCGAGGGCCGCAGACCGACAGGCGTTTGCTTCCCGGTAGCAAATCCTGCTTTCTAGCCTGCCAACTGCTGTTGCGGTCTGTTTAAGAATCACGAGGTTAGGCTCGCAAGAGCCGTCACCTTAAGGATTTTTCATGACAGACAGTACGACGAATGCCGAAACCATCGTGCCGGGCAGCGGTTTGGGTGCATTGGTGACAACCGGCCTTGTCTCGGCGATTGCGGCTTTCTCCGCTACGCTTCTCTACTTTCACTATTTTCCGCCTGTGGTGGAAAAGCCCGCGCCCATTGCGGTTGTGGACATGGTGAAGCTCGGCATGTCCGTCACGCAAATGAGCAAGGAAGGGGATGCGTCCGCCTTCATGAACACGGGCCACGCCATCGCGATGCTTAAGGAGTACGGCTACATTGTTCTCGATAGCCGGATGGTGATTACTGCTCCTGATGTTTACATGAAAAAGCCTTCCGACCTGATTGTGGGGGCGCCGAACATGGACGATGTGCCGAGCGGCTATACGCCTCCGAATCTTTTGAAGGGAGTGAAGGGCGATGCTCAACAGCATTAAGGCAGTATGTCTTCGATGGGCCGCTCCTCTTCTTGAAGCTACGCCGAAGCAGCGTATTCGTTGGCTTCTCTGCACGCTGGTTTTCTCGATGCTCGCAGTGGGAGCGGAGGTTTGGTTCTACGACAACTACCGCATCGCTTGGGACAGGCAGATTTTGCGCTGTCTGGATGCGCGCTTCCTTCTTGTCGACTTGAAGGATCAGGAGATCGAGCGCGACAAGATCTATGCCTACACATCGAAACAGGCCGCGCCGATCATCAAGGACGGCTCGCTCGTGGGGAAATACATTCGCGGCATTCCCGGCGATACGGTGGAAATCCATGATGACGATACCGTGTGGATCAATGGCACCAAGGTTGCGACGGGGATGCCTCATCTTCGCGGCATGACGGATGAGCAGCGCAAGAAGTTCTATGGCTCGCGGGTCCTGAAGGATGACGAATACTGGATGATGGGTACGAAGTACCTCTCGTTTGATTCGCGCTATTGGGGACCGATTAAGAAGGATCAAATTGTGGCGAGGGCTTATGTCATCTTTTAATCGAAAACTCTTGACAGCGGCGGTCGCAATGGCTGTCGTTGCGGTCGTCGAGGCCGCAGAGCCGAAGTCAATGTTTCGGGATGGGCCGTCACTTTCGGATGTCGAAATTCCATCCATTGCGGAACGACGGGCGAACATGTTGAACAATGGCCAGAAGCCTCTGAAGGGGAATCAGGCCATGTCTATTGAAAAACTTCCCGATGGACGATCTGTCATCTCCGGGGAGGTGCATCGAGGCGGCGTCAGAGCTCAGATTGTTGTGCCTCATATTCAGCCGAATGTTCGCATGACCGGTCCTGCGGGAGTGGATGAAAACGGAAGGCCAATCACGTGGCGAGAGCGTGAGGATCGTGAACGAGCCAATGCGATTGTTTTCCATGGGTTGAAGATGCAGGGATATACCTACGAGTCGCATAAAAAGAGCGTGGAAGGCAAGAAAACCCAACTGGACGTGTGGAAAGAGAAAGGTGAGGAAACGGAGCGGTTCGTCAAAGAGCATGGCCCTATTACGTCCAAGGAGTTCGTGGTTCCCGGTCTCTCACCTGAGGTGAGTGCTAGGCTTGATGCTGCGGATGTTGGCGTGCGAATGGAAAACGGCAAGCGCGTTTACTATGACGGCAACGGAAGACGCATTGATACGACTCCCGTCAAGAAGCAGGAAGCTGCGGTGGAGGTGCGACCGATTTCGCGCACCAAGACGTCGGTTCGCCTGAGCAAGCGAAAACAGTTGAGATCTTCAGAAGTGGATTCCACTGGGAACAGCGTCAAGGAGCAATGGATTCAAAAGCAGAAAGCGGCTGCGAAGCACAATTCTTTGGACGAAATGGATAAGCCTGCCGTTGATGCCATGCTGAAGGAAGCTCCGAAGCAAGCGTTTGAAACGGATCCTCGGAATGATCCGCGCAAGCCCATTCCGATCAATCTCAAGCCTGAAAGTCTCCCTGATGCTGATGAAGTTAGAGATCGCGTATTGGAGATGTTCCCGGATATGGGCAAGCTGAAATCCGTTTCAGAAAATACGGTGGGCAAGAGAATTGATCGGGCCGTCAGTTTCCTTTTAGGGGTCTCTGAGACTCGTGCAAGCGATGCACAGGAAGTGGCCACGGGAAATGATGAGGCTGATGAGGCGGCACTAAGCACTTCCGCTGCCAGAGCCATTAAGGAGGGCGGCAAGTTTGCGGATATTGTCAACGAGATTGAGCTCAATGCGAATGAAGCAGGAGCAGGCATGGGCTACAACAAGATCATTCGCGACATTCGTTCTGGTCATGATCAAATCTTAAATGCCGTGACTGGCCGAGCGAGTTCTCTGAACACGGAGGATGAAAGCACGGGTGTGCCTGAGTACATTGGGTCGGTGCGCGAGGCGGGCACACATTTCGATCCTGCTGAGTTTGCTGCCGAGGTCGTCAACCGAACGACAAAGAGCTTGACGCCTGAGCAGTTCAACGATGATGTCCAAGCCATCGTAAATTCGCTCTCGGAAGATAGGCTGAACGGGCAAGGCTCGTCGGTGCTCAATGCGCTGGCTGACATTTTGGATGCCAACCCGGAAATCTATGCCGTGATCCCTGATGCGGACAAAAAACTGCAAAAGCTACGCGGCGATCTGTTCGAAATCGCGCCGCCTAATCCGCTGGGAGAACAGACTTACATCTTCGTCTCATATTCGCTGTCCGAAGAGGTGCTCAAGGACATCATGCTTCGGCATGGGAACCGCAGTGATGTGACCATTGTCATGCGAGGCGTGCCTGACGGCATGAATGTTCCTGATGGTGTGAAGAAGATGCAGTTGCTGGCAACGAGCGTCACGCCTGCGGCTTCGCTCATCATCGACCCTCCGCTTTTTGATGAGTATGACATTCAGCAGGTGCCTGCCGTTGTTCGCGTTGGGCGTACTCCTTCAAAGTTAGACATGAATCTCAAAGATCCCAACGGACGCCGCTATGCGCCGATGGTTGCAAAGGTAACGGGTCTGCACAATGACGAATGGTTGCTCGATCAAATCGAAAACGGTGAAAGAGGCGATCTAGGGGTGCGCGGTGACGTCAAGGAGATTGCCGAGCCGAATCTCATTGATGAGATGAAGCGGCGCGTTGCTCTGATTGACTGGCAGAAGAAAAAGGAAGAGGCGCTTCAGAGATTCTGGAAAAATCAGAAGTTCAAGGTCTATCAGACGGCGGATGTCGAACGCTTGCGGGAAATTGATCCGACGATTCTTGTGGAGCGAGACCTCCTCGATCTTGCCGGTCGTCCAATTCGCAAGGCGGGAGATCGCGTTAATCCGTTGCAGATCCGTCCGTTTACGCAAACGATGCTGATCTTCAATCCGCTTTCTGAAAAGGAAATGGCTCGTGTTGAAGCCTTCAGGAACTCGCACGAAGCATCCGGCAAGATCGGTCTGGTGCTTATTGCAACGCAAATGGATGGCGAGGCAAGCTGGGACGGCTACAAGGCTCTGACGGATCGTTTGGATTCGCATGTCTTCATGATGACGCCGGATATTGAATTTCAATGGCACATCGAGAAGACGCCTGTTGTGGTGACGGCTGACAATGCTCGTCATGTGTTCTTGGTGAGGGAGCTTGGGCCTGTTGACGGCGAGCCGGCGGAGGTGGAGTGATGAGCATTCGTAAGGTCTCCGGGGCTACCGTAACGGCGGTGATGTCATTCTTCTTGGTCACTTCATCGGCGCATGCGTTTGATGAGGGTGGACCAGGTTGTTATGACGCCGAGGTACTGTCTGGGAAGATTTTCTCCGGAGTGTGTTGGAGTTGTGTGTTCCCGATCATTTTGTCGAAACTGCCGATCTCTGCTGATGGCGCAGATCGCATTCCTCCCGGGGCGGCGGATTCGAATGTCATTGGGACGTGCATGTGTTTCGATAATCTCGGCATCCCGAAGTTCGGTGTCCGGACGTCATTTTGGGAGCCGGTTCGCATGATCGAGCTTGAGCGCCAGTCAGGTTGCGCGTCGGTGCTGGGAGGGGTTCATCTTCCGTTCGATCGACTCAACCAAGGAAAGCAGCAAAGACTCAGTACGGCGGAGGACCAAGGTAATGACGGCGAGACTTACCGCCATTACCACTTCTACAGCTTCCCGTTGATGTACATGATGGACATTTTCGTGCCTTCTCGATGTAATCCAGGCGGCTACATGGACTTGGACATCATGTACCTTTCGGAAATTGATCCGACGTGGAACAACGATGAAATTGCCTTCTTTACGCATCCGGAAGCCGCGTTGATAGCTTCGCCTCTGGGGCCGATTGCGTGTGTGCCTGATGTTTTTGGCGCAAATATTGGTCAACCGATAAAGGAGCTTTATTGGTGCGCAGGCTCTTGGGGCGTCATTTTTCCGACATCGGGTAATGTTCTAAGCAAGGAAGGTACGCTCAAGACGACGAGTCTAATGGCTACTCGTGCACTCTATGCTCTTCATCGTCGAGGACTCGAATGGCGAAGCATTGGTGATGATGTTATGTGTGGCGGTGCCGTATCGCCGTACCTCCCCAAGAATCAGTATCGCTTTCAGGTGTTCCATCCAGTGGCTGAGACCGAAGACAATCATGTGTTGGGAGAGATGGTTTTTACATGGGGGCTGGGGCGAACAATCCCGGCTGTCGGTGAGGATCCGGTCTTTCTGATTTGGCGATGGTTGGACTGCTGTAATACATCCTTGTAAAGTTGCGCGGATGCGATGAACCTTGTGTGTGCAAATCTACGAAAAGGACAGAGAATGAAAAAGAAGCTCGATAGTCGCATTTTGGATGAAATTGTCGGGCCGCCCTACGGTCGCTGGTTGGAGATCAGGGAGAACGGCGTCGATGAGTTGGTTCGGGCCGGGATGCTGCCGTCGACAAGTGCTCATATGACGGAGGATGCCGACAGGCGCGTTTTTGAGGAACATGCGCCCAACGTTGCACCGTTTGTTGAGCAGGCGCTGAGGGTGCCGTTCTTCTCAAGCGAGGCGGAGGCTCGAAAAATGACGCTTGAACATTTCGTGCCGCCGTTCTTGAGAACTTGGCTGGAGCCGCAGTGGGCGATTCAGAAAGTTATTGGGGTGGTGCCTTCGAGTGAGCTTGAACAACTCTTGGGGACGAAGTGGTGGCGCGACTACACGACCGACTTCATTCTTGAGCGGTTCAAGCCATGGTCTATCTACATCAGCTTCAATGACATGGCGGATCCGACGGGAAGTGGTCGCTTGTATGAAGGAGCCTATGTAACCTTTGATCGGCAGGACGGTGAGTTGCGTCTGGTGATTCAGCACATGACGCGCACGGGCGTGTGCAATCCGGCGCTTTACCATTCCTATCCCTTCCCGAAGGGTAGGAGCCTGGTGGAAATTGTTGAGAACTACGCTTACGACAGTCCTTACGCGCCACTTGTCGAAAGCCTCGATGTTGAGGGTGACATGCGTGAGGTCTTGCGCCACAGTGGTAAGGTCATTGCCTGTCGGGTTCTACCGCTTCTGATTGCGATGTTGAGCGAAGACTTTGAGCGCGTCATGCTCAAGATTGACATGAGGACCGGGGAGTATGACTTGCATCGAACAGTCGAGTTGGCTGATCGTCCGTGGGATGGAGACATTCTGTCGACATTGAAGAGGGCCGACGATGACGAGGTTTCACTTTTGGTTGTGCGCCCGAGGGTGTTCGGTTTGGACGACCTTTTGAATTGAGCTTTTTGCAGGCGGATGATATGATACGGTACGTTGATATGTTACAGAGAGACCAAAAGTGAATATCCAAGAAAAAGTGCATGCCATCCTCGACGAGGCCAAGGCGCATGACAAGCCGCTCCCGTCTTTGCGCAGTCTGCGTGCTCAGGTGGGTGGTGGCTCGCTGACGACGATCTCTGAAGCGGTCAAGTCTTGGCGTTTTGCGCAGTTGGAGGCCGCAGGCCAGATTCCTCAGATTTCTGAGAAGACGAAGGTGCACCTCGCCGATGTCGTCTGGCAAGCCATGATGCCGATTTTGCAGACTCAGGTTGAGGGCGTTCGCCAGAAGGCGGAGGCGGGCATCGAGATCGAGCGCGCGGAATCTCGCAAGCTCTTTTCTGCTTCGGAAGAGATGCTTCGCGAAGCTGAGTCCAAAGAGGCGATGATCGGTCAGTTGAATGATCGCCTGCAGCGGCAGAGCAGGGAGTGTGCGGAGCTTCGGACGAAGGTCGCAATGCTTGAAGAACAGTTGGCCGAGTCGCAGCAACAGCTGAAAGTGACCAAGGAAAGGGAACGTCAGGCGGTGGCTACCATCAATTCACTGCGCGAGTTGGCGGAAAGCCTGAGGACTCAGGTGCTGAGCATCCACGAATTGCTCCCGGATCTTGTCGAAAAGATGCGCCGGAAGGAGGCCGGCAACTAGCAGGCATAGCAGGAAATCCTCTTGGGAATCTCTGCGGCACAAGCCTTGCAAAGGCATGCGTCTTCCTCGCCTTTCTGGCAAAATAGCTCTCAACAAGGAGAGTTTGCGAAGCATCTCAAATCCGCCCTACAACTCCGGCCAGACTCACAAGATTTTCGAGGTCGAGTCTTCGGCATCGGAAGGGGTCCCCGCAAGGGGTTCAAAAACGACAAAGCCCAGTGCTACCAACACCGGGCTGAGTCTATTTACAAGGAAAGTAGGATGGTCGTAACATTCATTTCCTTGCTAGGGAGTTTAGCACAGGCTCACTTCGTTTGGAACGGCGATATTGTTGTCGTCATGTCCGGCGGAGGCGTCGATTGGCCTTGGATTTGCATCCTCGTGGCCATTCTCGGCGTTGTCTGGGTGATTGCTTCCCGCAAGCGTTAACGGCTTCTTGGCCGACGAAAAACGGGGTCTCCGAAAGGAGGCCCCGCTTGCGTATGGCGCACGAGAGAAGTTGCTTCTGGCAAAATATCGTAAGCGAGGAAACTTGCGAGCGCCATTCCGAAATTTCCCCCACCTATCCGGCCAGACTCACAAGATTTTCGGTGTCGAGTCTTCGGCATCGGAAAGGGTCCCCGAAAGGGGTTCAAAAACGACAAAGCCCGGTGTATCCAGCACCGGGCAGAGTCTTTGAAAGGAAATGCGGATGCTCACAACATTCATTTCCTTGCTAGGAAGTTTAGCACAAGCAAACCTCGTTTGGAACGGCGATATTGTTGTCGTCATGTCCGGCGGAGGCGTCGATTGGCTTTGGATTTGCATCCTCGCCGTCATCGTCTGCGTCGCTTGGGTGATTACTTCCCGCAAGCGTTAAACGACTTTTGTCGAACGGAAACGGGGTCTCCGAAAGG
>OLZF01000467.1_pt1 | contig 41673 bp, 41 predicted proteins | sample 1674391 | NCBI WGS metagenome assembly OLZF01 (sample SAMEA103958166, study PRJEB25191) | human gut metagenome | biome: human-associated habitat [ENVO:00009003]; feature: intestine environment [ENVO:2100002]; material: feces | place: Germany | collected 2013/2015
TGACAAAAGACCCTGTATATGTTCAGTTGTCTTATTCAGATGAAGAAATAAGAGGCTATATGGAAAATGCAGGGATAAAAAACGGCTTTTTCACTGTAAAGATGGGAGATAGGGAAGCAACTCAATTTTATTCTGCCACTAAAACAACAAGCCCAATTCAGTCTAAGGAACGATATGATGCAAGATACAAGAATTTGACTTCTGGTGGCATTTTACTTGATGAATATGAAGCCGGAGACATTTTTAAGATTGGCGATAAGGAATATATTTTAAGTGAAAATCATACTTTGGATATTCCGTATGGAGAGGATATTTATAATTTGGAATATCCAAGTAATTATAAGTTTGGGAAAAAGGTTGAGTGAGAATAACGGACAGAAAAGGATTTCAAAGGAGGACACGGATATGTCAATGACAGGTATAAGCAATTCATATAACAATTATGTGACACAAAACACAAATGATACCACTAAAAAGAATGTGGCAAAGAGCAATTCAAGACAAGTGGAATTTAAGGAATTCAACAGTGAGATTAAAGAGCCAAAACTTTCAACTGTGGCAAAAAATGTTTTAGATGAAATTAGGAAAACCTATGGGGATATGGACATCATGGTATATGAGGATGGGAAAGATGCAAAGGAGCTGCTTTCCCGCAGTACAAAAGAGTTTACAGTTATGTTTTCCGCAGAAGAATTAGAGAAAATGGCTTCTGGTGAGAAATACAAAAAACAGCAAATTAATGGAATTCAAGGTGCGGTCCGTATGTCAGAAGCAATCAATGAGAAATATGGATATGAGCGAGCCTTTGGAAAGCAGAATAATGATGTTGCTATTTCTAAAATTGCCATTTCGTTCAATGAAGATGGTTCTACTACAATGTTTGCTGAATTGGAGAAAATGTCAAAACAGCAGAGAGATCATATAGAAGCGGCAAGGGAGAAAAGGGCAGAGGAAAAGAAATCTGTAGAGAAAAAAGCGGCACAGAAGGAACAGGAGCCGGTAAAAAGGACAATCGTTTCTGCTTCCTCTATGGATGAGCTTATAGCCAAAATCAATGAAGTTGACTGGAACAAAGTAAAAGAAGAAAGTAATATTGGAAGCCGATTTGATTTTTCAGTATAAGAAATAAAGCGAATAAATCTATTGTTTCAAAGGAATAAAGGCTTAAAAAGAAAAGGATTTCAAATAAAGGAGGACACGGATATGTCGATGAATGTTAGTAGCAATTATAATCCGGCAAGTGTTGGAGGACAGTATTTTAGGAATGGGAACGATAAAAAACAGTTGGATGCAATTAAGCAATCCGGAAAATAAGATTCATGAAGAAGTGGTCAAGGTGGAAATATCCAGTGAAGGGTTGAAAGCCTTAAAGGATGAAGAAAAGATTGCATTTTTACAAGAATCTTTGCAGACGGCGGGAAGTCTACATCGAATAGAGCAGGGAAGTGACATTAGATTAAAATACGGTTATGTCAGTGCAGGCGAACTTATGAAAGAAAAAGCACCGGAGGAATATGAAAAATATTCATTTCTGTTGACAAAAGGATTTGAAAGGAATGATGAAAATATTCTTTTGGATGCAACAAGATATATGCTAGATTGGCAGAGCGAATTTGAAAAAGATGCACCTATTTTTCAAAACTATCAGAAGTTTCGTGATGATTGGGATGCGATACTAAAATCATATGGCTTTGTCAAAAGATAGAGAATGTTTTAATAAAGTAAATCTAGTGGTTATTATGTAAAGAAGTTAAGAAGGCGAGTAATGAACGATTTGTTCATTGCTCCCTTTGCATATACAGGATTAAGTTGCAAAACAACTAATTGCAAGTTGTGTAGCAAAGTGTTACAGGGTGTTTTGCGTTGTTATGATTAGCATGAAAGCGAGGTGCTGATCATGACAGAAGAACAGAAGTTAATAAATGTACAGATTGGAAAAAGGCTGCAGACCGTCAGAGAGAACATGGGATATACACAGGAGGCATTTGCAGAAGTGCTGAGTGTGGATGCAGGACATTATCAGAAGCTGGAGAGGGGACTATACGGATTAAGCACAGATAAGCTGTTGACACTGTATGAGAGATACCGGATTGACCCGACCTATCTGATTACCGGAGAGAAGAACCAGACTTTTGATGTGGAACTGTTTCTTGCGAACTGCGACAGGGAAGAAAGAAACCGATTCATCGAAAGAATGCTTGCCTACATGGGACAACTGATGCTCCAGCCGAAGTAAACCACATTCCTGCCTGTACAAAGATGTATAGGGAGGGATTTACATTATGAGGATTGCTGTTTGTGATGACAATCCAAAAGAATTGGAGAGAATAAAGGGGTGTTTCTGCCGTATACAGGGGTATGACCTTGTATGCAGTTATTTTGATTCGACTTCCACTGTTATGGAGATACTGAAAACAGAGAACAGTCCGTATGATTTATACATCCTTGACATTGAGATGCCGGGAATGAATGGACTGAAACTTGCAAAAAGTATCAGGGAAAAAGACAGCAGGGCGTTGTTTGTGTTCCTGACCAGCTACACCAGATACATGAAGGATGTATTTGATGTAGTGACCTTTGATTTTATTGAAAAACCCATATCGGATGAAAAGCTGCTGCAGATATTGGAGAGGGCAGCCACCTATCTGAATATTACAAGTCAACATTTTTCTTTTGGTTACAGAGCCAGTCGATACAGCCTGAAATATGACCGGATTCTCTACATTGAGAAGAAAGGCCGACAGGCACTCATTCACACTTTTGAAGATGTATATAAGACAAACATGACCTTGGAGGAAATCTGGAAACAGTTAAATCCCAAGTCCTTTGTGCATATCCACAGCTCGTATATCATCAATCTGTATAACCTTGACCGGAAGGACAACGAGATTGCCATTATGCGAAACGGGGAGAAACTGCATATTACAAAGGGATACAGACGGGAGCTTGCCATGCGGCATTATGAATTTGTACAGGGAGGGATGTGCGGATGATGCTGTATGGAGTCCGGTTCCTTCTAAACTTATTTGAAATGCTGATTTACCGCAGGTTTTTAGAGGCTTATATCGGGAACAGGAGAACGGGGCTGGAGCTGTCTGTGCTGATTATGGGTATCTGTGCAGGCATCAGCAGCTTTGTCAACTCCCTGGGCAATCCTGTGTGTAATCTGTTAAATACAGTAATGATATTGTGGCTGTTCAGCCTACAGTACCGGGCAGCAGGTCGTTCCCGGATTTTTGCCGTACTAATTTATGTTGGAATTAATTTTGTGACAGAACCCATAGGGTATGTACTACATATGGCAGTGGTAGGAGTTTGGGGGAGAGATGAAATGGTCAGTTACTTTCTGTTGGCGTTTATCTTGGAAATGCTTCGGCTTACGGTGGTAGAAATTTTCTGCCGGAAAAAGACAGGAAAGAAGCTGTCTTTTTCTATGCTTCCGCGCACGGTGGCAGGATTGTTCTGCTGCATCCCGTTTACAAGCATTGTCTGCTGTATTCTGTTGATAGAGATTGCCAAACGCTCCATCAGTGGGGAACTGGTAGTTTTATGTCTGGCGGTTATATTTACCATTTTTATCTGCAATTATCTGGTGTTTCTCATGATGGAGAAGTATACAGAAGTAATAGAAAAGAGACGGGAAGAGGAAATGGACCGACAGAAAGCAGCTTATAAGGAAGAGTATTATCGGGAACTGGAAGTATATGTGGACAAGATCAATGCCGTCCGACATGATATGAAGAATCAATTGCTGGCGGTGTATGATACCACAGAAGAACAGGGCAGTTCCGGAGCTAGAAGGATGATAGAAGGAATGTTACAGGATATTAGAACAGCGGATGAAGAAGTGTACTCCAGCAATCCGGTGCTGAATTCCATTTTAAAGGTCAAGGCAGGAAAGGCTAGACAGCATGACATAGAGATCGGGATAGAAACCTTTGTACCGAAAAAGATATTGGTGGCAGACGGAGATATGGGTATCCTGTTCGGAAATCTCTTTGATAATGCCATAGAAGCCTGTGACAAAATGGAACAGGGCAAAAAATATATTCATTTTCAGTTGAAATATCAGAGTGGCAATCTTCTGCTGCATATGAAAAATAGTAAGAGGGCAGGAAATAATGCCAAGCTTCAGACGGAAAAAACAGATACCAGAAAGCATGGAAGAGGACTTCGCTCTGTGAAGCGGACCGCAGAGAAATACGGAGGAAGCCTCTTTTTAGAGGATAAAGGGGACTTATTTGAAACCAAGTTAATGCTGACCGGAATCGCAGAGCTTTTGGGATGCTATATACCCGCTGATTTTTTCGTTACACAAAAATCGCATTTCGTTACATAGGATTGAATTTCAAAGGAAAAGTGGCGATATAAAAAAGGAAATGTTTGAATGGAATAAGATCCGGGGGAGTAGAAGACGAATGCTGAAAATAGCAATATGTGACGATGAACAGCCCATAAGAGAATACCTGAAAAGGCTGGTAAAGAAATGTACGGAGGGGGAAATCCGACTGTTTGCCGACGGCGGAGAACTGTTGGCGGATCCGACGGCGTTTGACCTGATCCTGTTAGATATTTCCCTGAACCGGGAGCAGAATGCGGCGGAACCGGACGGCATGGAGACGGCCAGAAAGATCCGGGAAAGGTCGGATGCACTGATTATCTTCGTGACGGCCTTACGTGAATATGTGTTTGAAGGCTATGATGTGGGGGCGTTTCATTATCTTTTGAAGCCTATCGATGAGCAGAAGTTCACAGAAGTCATGGACAGGGCAATCTGCCAGATCCGGAGTAAAAAGAATGTTGAACCGCTGGTTATAAAAGTAGGCGGCAACTATGTCAGGATTCCTGTGGATGATATCCTCTATGCCGAGAACCAGGCCAGAAAAATTATGCTGCACACCAAGTCAAAGAAGGAGCCCTACTGTTTTTATGAAAAAATGGAAGTGCTGGAGCAGAAGCTGGGAGATCGCTTTTTCCGCTCCCATCGGGGATTTCTTGTGAATCTGCAGGAGGTGGCCCGGTATGACAACAGCAACATAGAATTGAAAAACGGTGAGAGCGTATTTTTAGCAAAACAGAAATACAATGACTTTGTCACCGCATACATGAAGTATCTGAGAAAAGTGTAAGCGGTGATGCTTCAGAAAGGAATCAGCGGGTGATGGGCCTGCTGATTTTTTGATGTTTCGTTACATGAAAAGATCGGTTCGTTACAAGACATATTAAGGGTGAAAGAAAAGCGGCGATATAGAAGACAGAGAGAAAAAATTGCAGATCAAAGGAGGTCGCAAAATGAGGATCACAACCCAAATGCTGGCAAATTCCGCAGCAAAAAGCGGGATTCCCATTCAGAGAACGTCGCTCTTGGACATTATCAATAACAAGTCATCCCAGAACCTGCTGGGAACCATCGGGAAGAGCATGAACACCACAAGTACCGGTGCCACGGACATTCTGAGGAAAAATAATTATGCAAAGCTGGAGGATCTGTCGGAGAAGTTGAGCCAATCTGCGTCAAAGCTTGCAGGCAGCGATAAGGATTCCATCTACGACAAGGCAAAAGAGAGCGGAGACACCACGGACATCCTGAGTGATGTGAACAAAATGGTGGAAGCGTACAATGCTACCATGAAGCAGCTTAAGACCACCGGCGGAATCATGAATGAATTTTACCAGCAACAGTTAAAAAACATTCCAGCGGGCAGTAAAGAATCACTGGAAAGTATAGGAATCAGTCAGGCAAAGGACGGAAGCCTGATCGTGGACGAGAAAGTATTCCGGAATGCGGATGCGGATACCTTACAGAAGGTACTGGGAGGAGAGAATGGCATCGCCCCCAAAATAGGATTTCTCGGTGAGCACATCCATAAGAATGCTTCCGAAAATGTGGTCAGCGCATCCAACCGGTATGGTTCCAATGGGGCAACCTATATGGAAGCTTTTGAGGCTAACAAGTATAATTTCTTTGGGTAAGATTGTGTCGTAAAAAAGGCATTGAATTTCAAAAAAAATTGAGATACAGTGCCTTTTTGCATATCTGAAATGCAGACCGAATTCTGGCATTAACATTTCTGCATCAATTCAAAAACATTTCTACAAAACTTCCGGGATACATAATATACAGGATAGGAAAATCGAAGTATAATAAATAAAAAAGTATAGGATACCTCGGAAAGGGATAACAAATGAGAATATTAGAAATTATATTGCCGGTACTTATCATGCTGGTTCTCGGTATGGCATGCAGAAAATTAAAGTTACTTACCAAAAGCGGAATAGATAATATGAAACTGCTGGTAACCAATATCATGCTTCCGGTGGCAATCTTTCATGCACTGGCCACAGCGGATTACAGTGTGAAGACCTGGAAACTGGTGGGGATTATGTTCGTTATGCTGGTGGTATCTTTCGGAGTAGGATTTCTGTTGAAGCCGCTTATGAACGGAGAATACCGCAAGTACCTGCCGTTTATGGTCAGTGTATATGAGGGTGGCCTCATGGCGTATCCTTTGTATACCAGTCTGTGCGGGCAGGAAAATCTCTCACAGATCGCAGTACTGGATATTGCAGGACTTTTGTTTGGATTCAGCATCTATATGGGGATGCTGGGACAGGTGGAAAACGGAGAGAAGATCAATGCAAAGAAACTATGTATGAGTGCATTCCACACACCGGCATTTATTGCAAGTGTGCTTGGAATCCTGGCAGGACTGTCCAAGGTGGTGATTTGCCTGATCGACAGTCCCTTCGGCGGTGCATATCTGGCGGTGGAAGGGATCCTTACCACATCCGTGACAGCAATCATTCTGATCGTTGTGGGATATAGCATGGAACTGACAAAGGAACTGATCCGGCCATGCCTGAAGACAATCCTAATGAGAGTTCTGCTACAGACACTTATGGCAATTGGAGTGCTGTGGGCAGTGCATTTGTGGATAGGAGATAACATGCTGTTGAATCTTGCCATCATTTCCTATATGTCGGCACCGGCCACTTTCAGCATGCAGACTTTTCTGAAAAAGGAAGAGGGCAGTGCCTATGTATCAACAACCAATTCTATGTACTGTATGGTGTCGATTCTGGTATATATCATTCTGGCAGCAGTGGTTTATTAGAAGTGTGAAAAAGGCAAGCAGTATCCTGCTGTCCGGTCTGGTTGATGACAAGAATGCAGGGGGTATTTTTTAAATCTTCGGTTTCCAGGGAACTTAATTTACTGAGTGGATTTTTGGAGGGAAGTTCAATATAAATTTTACTTTCTGCCAGCACTTCATTATTATACGCATCCGAAAAAGCTCTTCTCTGGTTGTTGATGGCAAGATCAACAGCGTCATTTTTCCATAGCATGATACAATTCTTCATGACTTCCCACCATAATTTTTACTTCTATGGTAGGATATTAATAACTTAATCTCTTGATAAATAAGTGGTCGTTTACTATAGTAAAAAGTAATCGGTCACTTATTTTATTCTGAGGAAAGGAAAAACATTTATGATAAAACCTAACCCCGATTCCTGTCATCTCCTGTTGGACAGCAGGCTTGCGAACGAGGAAGTACAGAAAAATCCATACACTTACAATAGCATCAGAGAAGTCCTGTCGGATGGAGCACTAAACGCAGCAACTGTGGAACACCCGGTGACGGTCTACATTGCTCCCGGCATCTATTGGCTGGAGGATCCGCAGTCGGAGGTGGTGATCGTAAGGGAGGATCCGAAGGATCTTTACCCTTACGGATGCAAGGTAAACTGCGCAAATCTGAAATTGGTGGGGCTGTCGGAGAACCCGGAGGATGTGGTGATTGCCGCCAACCGGGGGAACGACCATGGAGCGAAGGGGAATTATACTCTGTTCCATTTTTCCGGGGAACAATTGGAGATGGAAAACCTGACTCTGGGGAATTATTGCTGTGTGGATCTGGATTATGCATTGGATCCTGCGCAGTCTGTGAAAAAGAGGACAGAAGCCATTACGCAGGCACAGCTGGCGGATACGAATGCCGATAAGTTCCATGCGAAGAATTGCCGGTTTGTCAGTCGTCTGAACCTGTATCCCGTATGTGGCGCGGGCAGAAGCCTGTATGAACATTGTCATTTTGAACAGACGGACGATGCTCTGAATGGAAATGCAGTGTACCTGGACTGTGAGTTTGATTTTTACAGCGGAATGCCGATCTATCAGGCTTCCGGTACGGGAGCGGTATTCTTAAACTGTACATTTCATTGTAAATATCCACAGGATGGGGAGACTCACGCACAGTATTTTACAAAAGTCGGAGGACAGATCGCACTGATCGACAGCAGCTTCGCAGGTCTGCCGGACACCAAAGTTGCGGTCTTGTGGACGAAATATCCTTCCGTAGCATTGAAGTGCTATCAGGCGAATGTGACATATCCGGAAGGCCGGTTTACGCCTCCGGAGGTTGCGGATTCCCATACGGTGGACATTGACGAAAAGATGCTGGCAGAGGCCTACTATATCCGTAAGGATGGAGAAACGGTCTACAATGTCTATAATCTGCTGGGCGGGAAAGACGACTGGGACCCGTTGGGGAACGGAGAAGTGATCCGCTTTGCCGGAAAAACAGATATTCCTACACAGCTTCTGTTGGAGTCAGAGGCTTTTGAACTGGAAGCAGGCGGATCTTCCATAGATATAAAGGGAAAATGCCTGACCTTTGATGGGCGTGAGAGGAAGTGTGAGATACATTTTAAAATAGAAGGAGACAGTGCAGACTCCATAGAAATACAGCGTGTGTCGGAGGGGAGCTGTCTGCTGCAACTGAAAGACAGTAATATAGACCATGAGACGGAAGTAGTACTCACGGCGCAGACCAAAGAGGGATTGCAGACCGGTGCGTATGTCAGAATTCATCCCCGGAAAGTGGCGGCACCAAGGCTTACGGGCAATCCGGTGATCTGTCTTGAAGGCAAAATGCTGCGGCTGTCTTATGATTTTACGGAAGCGGAGAATGACTGCTCGGATATTATCTGGTATCGAAGCAGAAACATTCGGGGAGAGGACAAAATCGTGACGGCAATCTCCCAACCGGATCAGCCGGAGAAAGTTTATGCCCTCACCGGAGATGATGTGGGATATTATATTTTCGCGCAGATAAGACCCAGAACGAATCGCAGCGAATACGGGGAAGCAGTGCAGTGCTTTTATGAAAAAGCTATTTCGCCGGAAGATGTGGAAACAGACAGGATCTGGACAGATTTTCATAACCTTCCTCTTTACAGCCATGCCGGAAACGAAAAAGGTGTATGGAATTTTGATGCGAAGCGTCCGGCGGATACCTGTGATTTTGAAAAGTGGGACCGGGAAAAGACGCAGGTCTCCTGGCACTACGGTGCAACAAGGGACGGCAGTAAGGGCGAAGGGCTCTATCAGGGAATGCAGGGGGCCAGGATCCGCTATACGCCGACCACGGCACCGGAGATGGGAACGGAAACCAAACGGAATATGGAAGTCCTGTTGGAAGCCGATCCGGCAAAGTCTGCCGGACAGGGTTTTGGCAGCGCCGGACAGTATCTGGATGTCTGCATCAAGACGGACACGGACACTCTGGACGGTTATGGACTTCGGATCATCCGTACGGCGGCCCATTCCGATGCGGTATCCATGTATCTGATACAGTATGTGCGTGGACAGGCGCAGTGCATTTCCCGCGAGGTCGTGACAAGCTGCTTTGTAACGGGATGCAGAATTTGGGTGCGGTATGAGAACGGAATATTATCGGCAAAAGCATGGACGGTTACGGAACCTACGGTGGTACAGCAGGAAAGGGGCTATGCCCGGGGAGTGGAGCTTACGGCAGAAGTAGGCAGAAGAGAAAATGCCGAAAACACCGGACTACTGATCTGGCACACCGGATCGTTGGGAACGGAGAACTGGAGAAATACCACGATGTTACATGGCGTAAGCATTCTTTATTTTTAAAAATTTCAGACAAAATGTGGTGAGAAAACACAGGAGGAAGGGCGGTAGGATTACCGGAGCTGCTTTTCAGGCGCATTCGGATGTGGATACTGTAGTGAAATATAAGGAGACTGCAATTAAAGCTGGAAAGATGTCTGGAAATTTTTCTGGAAAAAGTTAAAATTTCCCGTTTCAAAGTGTAAGTATTTGATGTAAAATTAACCCCAGGGAGTCCTCTTTCTTTTTGTTTAGTATGGTTTTGTTGTGGTGACTTAATTTTACATCAAAAAGGAATAGGATGCCTTATATTTTGGGCACTTTTTGAAAGTTTTTTATAATAGTATCTGAAAAAACAGGCAGTTGTGGATAAAACTGCGGAAACTCAAGAATGTCGAAGTGTTGTGGATCCTGATAAAATATGCTATGATATTTTTCAATTAGATCAACTTGCGGATGTTTCATCATGACCGTACGGGGATGGGTAACAGCAGGAAAAAGTTTTTTCAGAAAACGAGGAGGGTGCTGAAATGAAGAAGAAAATGGGGTATTTGCAGGTGATTTTAATGATCGGCTGCATTCCGATGCTTGCAACGATGGTTGCTCTGACTGTATATGCATCGGGCAAAATGAAAGATGAACTGGTCGACAGTACCTATCTGCGGCTGAAAGCATGTGCTACATCAGTGGAGCAGTATTTCACATGGGATATCCGTGAGGATATTCTGGAAAAGGATGATATCAGTTATCAGTTTATAGATTCTTTGCAGGATGAGCATATTGAACAGACGCTTTTCATGGAGGATGAGAGATTTATTACTTCCATTGTGGACAAGGATGGGAACAGGGCAGAAGGAACCAAGGCTGATCCACAGATATGGGAGACGGTCAGAGCCGGTAACGATTATGAAGCTGATGGAGTAGAGATTCAGGGAGAAGAATATTATGTCTATTATATGCCGGTATGTTCCGATGACGGAGAGATTCTGGGAATGGCTTTTGCCGGAGAGCGGGAGAGCATAGTTCAGGATGCAATATCCGACATGTTAAGAAGTCTGGTTCTGCGCTCAGTATGTCTGAATGTTCTTTTTATTGCTGTCATGGTTTATCTGTCATTCAAAATACGAAAACCATTACTGACGACCGCAGAATATATTGACCAAATTGCCAATGGTAATCTGTCAGGCAATCTTGAAGTGAAATCTGTGATCCGTGAAGTGACCACTCTGATCCGGGCATCTGTCAGCATGAGGGATAAATTGAACAGTATTGTCACCGAGGTGGATGGACATGCTGCACAATTGGATAGCAGCATGGAATTATTAAATACATTGGCATCTGCAAGCAGTAAGGGAACCAACCAGATCAGACAGGCCGTGGACGAGCTGGCTGCAACCGCTACATCACTGGCAGAGAATGTACAGACTGTTAATTCCAGAATGTTGGAGATGGGGGACAATGTTAATGCGATCCATTCGGAGACAGTAACATTGAATGAGAATTCCAATAAAATGGATCGTGCCAATCGTAATGCTTCAGAATCCATGAATCTGGTGCTGGAAAGCTCGCATACCTCTTCGGACATTATTACTGAGATGATCGTACAGGTAAAGGCAACCAATGAGGCCATTGCATCCATTAGTAAAGCAGTGGAACTGATTTCTGATATTACCGCACAGACGAATCTATTGTCATTGAATGCTTCCATTGAAGCAGCGAGGGCAGGACAGGCAGGCAAAGGCTTCGCTGTGGTCGCTACAGAGATCAAACAGCTCGCCGAACAGAGCAGCCAGAGTGCGGATACGATCAAGAAAATTGCTGATGATATTCTCGAAAAATCTAATAAATCTGTAGAGTTAACTGAACGGATGCGTGCACTGGCAGAAAAAGAGCAGGCAGACATCGGAGGTGCCAAGAATGGTTTTGATGCTCTGAGCCAGATTATTGAGGCTAATGTTACGACAGCGGGAATTATTGCGGAAAAAACGAAGAATCTGGAGGAATTGAAACAGACTATTATAAATAGTATAACAGAACTGAGTGCGATCAGTGAAGAGAATGCAGCCAGCAACGAGGAAGTAACGGCAAACGTATCTGATATCGCAGAAGCAGTTAACAAAATTTCGGATGATACAGGAACAATTAAAAAGGTATCCACGGATCTGGAAGAGTTGATGCAGTATTTTAAGTAGTTTGAGATATTTGGAGACATTCGTGGACGGGTGCTGCTTTATGTGCTATTATGCAGAATGTCATCAGAAAACAGTAATTGTAGGAAGTAACAGGGATTATAATGAAAAAAAGAATGTTCATGGCACTGGCGGTCGCTCTCACCGGAGTCAGTATGGTGGTGGCAGCAGGAAACGGAGAACTGAAAATACAGAGTGAAACCTCGGTACAGAAAGTACATGCGGCAGTAATACATCAGATCGGTGTCGAGCCGATCCCGGCTACCGGACAGATTACCATAGAGGATCTGCTGGCGGTACAGGGTGGCGAGACGGAAGATCCCAGAGCACTGGAAGGGGTGTCGGATCCGGAGGATGTTCCGGTAGACGAAGCTTCCGTAGAGGATACGAACGCAGATGAGTATGCATCGTTAGCGATCGCCAATGTGACGAATTACGTCAATGTCCGGACAGAACCGAACACAGACAGTGCCGTAGTGGGCAAAATCTATGACGGAGCGGTGGCACAGATCCTGGATGTGGCAGGAGAGGATCAGGACTGGTTCCGGATCATCTCCGGTAATGTGGAGGGCTATATCAAGGCAGAGTTTTTCATTTACGGAGATGCAGCAGCTGAGGTTGTAGACAATTATGTGACCAGATATGCTGTGGTTATCGCAGACCGTCTGAATGTGAGACAGGATCCTGCCACAGATGCAAAAAGAATTGGTTACATTGACAATGGAGAAAAGGTAAAAATTCTGGAGAATGACGGAGACTGGCTGAAGGTACAGTACACCGACAGCAAGGAAGGCTATGTCTCTGCGGAATATGTTACGATCTCGGAAGAATTTATCTATGCGAAGACAATAGAAGAGGAACAGGCGGAAATTGCCGCACAGAAGGCATTGCAGGCAAGAGAACAGACTGCCGAGCAGGATGCCCCGGAGGTGATCACGAACATCACACTTCCCGCAACTACTTATACCTCCAATGCGGAACTCAGACAGGGAATCATTGAGTATGCCATGCAGTATCTGGGCAACCGGTATGTACACGGAGGTTCCAGTCTGTCAGGAGGTACAGATTGTTCGGGATTTACCTGCTTTATCTATGCGGAGTTCGGATATTCTATCAGCCGTACACCGGGAGGACAGTATTCCGGTGCCGGACGCAGTATCAGTTCTGAAGAACTTCAGCCAGGAGATATTGTATGTTATAGTTCCAATGGAGGGAAGAGCTGTACCCATGTAGGACTGTATATCGGTGACGGACAGATCATCCATTCCGCCAATTCACGGAAAGGTGTCATTATCAGTGCTGTGGACTACAGTCCCATCATCGGTATGAGAAACGTTATTGATTAATAGAATCGGTTTTGAAATTATGGAGCGCCTGATCTTTGGTGAGTACGAAATCACCGAGAATCTCGTCGCTCCATTTTTGCAGGTCTTCCAGATGAAGGACCACACCGGCATAATTGCGGATGCCGTGGGAGGCCGCCAGCTCTTCGGTATATTCTTCCAGCAGATAGACATTTTCAAACCGTACCGGTCCGGAGGTGTACTGACAGACCAGCGGGATCACACCGGTGGTCTTCCGCTCGATGGAGACACCGTCCTCTGCAACGTGAAAAGTCAGCCAGGCCATACCCTCTAACATGCTGAGAGCATTTTTCTGGGTGGACACATAATTGCCCAGCGAATAATAGCACAGAGACTCATTGCCGTTTTCTGCGGTGATCCATTCCACAGGCTCTACCACATGGGGATGGGTTCCGATAATGACATCGGCACCGGCTTCTGTCATCTCCAGTGCCCATTTTTCCTGATAGCTTGAGATTTTGGAGGAATACTCAGTCCCCCAGTGAGGACAGACGATGACGATGTCTGCCAGTTCTTTTGCCCGGGAGATATCCTCTAAGACCTGCGGGTTCAGCGTGGTGAAGTCCATCTGTCCGTTTTTCTCATTTACGGCACACAGAAGATTCAGATGCCCCAGCAGATCTAAGGGGAGTGTCTCGGTATTGGCACCGTAGGTATAATTTAAGATGGCGAAAGTGACATCATCGATGGTAAGTAACGGAATGTCATCTGCCTGTGAAGCGTCTTCGTGAATACCGGTTACCAGTACCTCCGGGTGCTTGTTTTTCCAGAAATCCGCACAGTACAACAGGCCGTCCAGCTTCTGATCCGCGGTATGATTGGATGCCTGCAGAACCACGTTGAATCCGGCATCCGCAATCGCATCCCCAACTTCGGTAGGAGAATTAAAATAGGGAAAACCGGAAAATCCCCGGGAATTGCCGCCCATGACAGTTTCCTGATTGATGATCCGGATGTCTGCCGCGTTTAAGAAGGGTGAAATCCCCTGAAACAGCATGGAGAAATCATAAGTTCCGTCCTCCTGTTTTCCACTGGCCACGATTCCCAGATGCATCAGGTTGTCCCCGACAGCCATGAGCGTAATGTCATGCTCCGGGAAGGGAGTGGGGGTCGGCTCCGGAGTAGGGACGGGAACCGGTGTGGCAGAAGGCGGTGCAGGGGTCTGTGGAACGACAACAACATCGCTGCCTGCAGCAGTTTCTTCCAGAAAGTAATAGCCGCCCATGCTCGCCAGTAACAGTAACGGAACGAGAACCAACAGCAGATAGAAACGTGAAATCGGTTTTTTCATATATTATTCTTTTGTTCTCCTTTATTATCTCTTACGGAATTCCGGTTACAAGGTCTGTTTACAATCAAAAGTAACAATAGTATTATAGCATTGATTTTATTTTTTCGCAAAAAGCAAAAACAAATTACTGTTTTCCTATTGACATAGTATGAAATAGGAGATATAATCCTACCCATAAGTTGATTCGATACTTAAATGAGACATCGAAGAGGAGGAAAAGGATTATGAAGAAGTTTGAGTGGAAGAGCGTTTTGGCACTGGCATTAACAGGAGCATTGGCACTGGGGCTGACCGCATGCGGCAGCAGCGATAACGGCGCAGCAACTACCGGCAGCAACGATGCTGGAAGCAAGGCTGTATACCGCACTCTGGATGAGATCAAGGAGAGCGGTACGATCAATATCGGTGTATTCTCCGATAAGAATCCGTTCGGTTATGTGGATGAGAACGGCGAGTATCAGGGATATGATGTATATTATGCAAGAAGACTCGGTGAGGATCTGGGTGTCGATGTGAACTTCGTATCTACCGAGGCGGCCAACCGTATCGAGTATCTGCAGACCGGTAAGGTAGACGTGATCCTGGCTAACTTCACCGTAACTCCCGAGAGAGCAGAGGAAGTTGATTTCGCTGCTCCTTATATGAATGTAGCACTTGGCGTAGTATCCAAGGATGACAATGTAATCACCACTCTGGATAACTGGAATGCAGATGATTCTATTATTGTGATCTCCGGAACCACCGCAGAGACCTATCTGATTGCTAATTATCCGGACATTCCTTTACAGAAGTTCGATTCCTATGCAACCGCTAAGGAAGCTTTTGAAAACGGTACTTCCGTAGCATGGGCAAACGACAACACTGAGGTCATCGCATTTGCTCTGCAGAATGAAGGCTATACCGTAGGTATTCCTTCCCTGGGCAGCGCTGATACCATCGCTCCCGCAGTATCTAAGGGCAATACTACTCTGCTTGACTGGATCAACGATGAGATCGCAAGCCTTGGTGAAGAGAACTTCTTCCATGCAGATTACGAGGCAACTCTGGCAGATACCTATGGTCTGGATTACGAGGACAGCCTGGTAGTAGAAGGCGGCAAGGTAACCGCACAATAAGTACGGATCGGAATAGAATGATAGAGAGGGGACTGCGGGGCACGTATGTTGCCGCCGCAGTCTTTTCTTGCATCTGGCTACTTCTTTTGTTATAATCTAAAAAGTTGTGTGTAACTATTCAGAGCCGTGTAAATCATGTCAATATGTACGTCGAATGCTTGCATTCGTAAGAACATTTGATATGATTTATATGGCGAAGTAACTACCATGAGCAAATAACATGCAGGCATGTTATTCAAGAAAGCCTCGCAGAGGCGGCTTTGCGAATGGAGTTCTGAATAGTTACGATTGTTGAAAAGCTTCCTGAAAGGAAAGAAATACATGAACTGGGAATTTATAGGAAAATATCTGCCTATGTATGAAAAGGCAGCGTTGCTCACCGTGAAGATCGGTGTCATCGGAATCCTGTTTGCGATTCTGCTGGGACTGGTATGTGCGGCGATACAATATTATAAAGTACCGGTGCTTCGGTGGATCGTAGCGGTCTACGTGGAACTGAGCCGTAATACACCGCTTCTGGTACAGCTGTTTTTTATTTATTACGGATTTCCGAAGATTGGGATCCGGATGTCAGCAGAGGTCTGCGGTGTGGTAGGACTGGCATTTTTAGGTGGCAGTTATATGGCGGAGGCATTCCGCAGCGGTCTGGAGGCCGTGGAACCGATCCAGAATGAAAGTGCCATCAGCCTGGGAATGAACTCCGGACAGGTACTAAGATATGTGATCCTGCCCCAGGCCATGTCTACCAGTATCCCGGCATTTGTGGCGAATATTATTTTCCTGTTGAAGGAGACCAGTGTATTCAGTGCCATCAGTCTGATGGATCTGATGTTTACGGCAAAGGATCTGATCGGCCTGTATTATAAGACTACCGAGAGCCTTTTCCTTCTGGTGGTATTTTATCTGTTGATCCTGCTGCCGGTATCGATCGTGGGATCTCTGGTGGAGAGGAGGATGCGTTATGCCGGATTTGGGGATTGATGTATTATTCAAAGGCACGAACATGCTCCGTCTGCTGCAGGGATTATGGGTAGCCATGAAGATCAGTATCGTATCTATTCTGATCAGTATGCCGTTAGGTATTCTGGTGGGAGCGTTGATGACGGTGAAGAACCGGTTCGTCAAAGCTATCTTCCGGGTCTATCTGGAATTCATCCGTATCATGCCGCAGCTGGTGCTTTTATTTATCGTATATTTCGGATCTACCAGAGCACTGGGCTGGAATCTGTCCGGAGAGGTGGCATCCGTCATCGTCTTCGTCCTGTGGGGCACCGCAGAGATGGGAGATCTGGTGCGTGGAGCGCTGATCAGTATTCCGAAGCATCAGTACGAAAGCAGTGAAGCACTGGGATTCAGTAAAATACAGACGTATCTGTATATCATTATTCCGCAGACTGTGCGGAGACTGATTCCGCTGTCCATCAACCTGATCACCCGTATGATCAAGACCACCAGCCTGGTGCTCATGATCGGCGTGGTGGAAATGCTGAAGGTGGCACAGCAGATCATTGAGGCCAATCGTATGAGCAGTCCCAATGCTGCGTTCGGAGTATTCCTTGTGGTATTTGTTCTGTATTTCTTCGCCTGCTGGCCCTTCAGTGTTCTGGCCAGAGTGCTGGAGAAAAAGTGGAATTAGAAATGGAACCGGAGTCGGAATGAGAATGGAGTGAAAACATGGCAGAGACATTGTTGAAGATAGAAAATCTGACAAAAGAATATGAAGGCCAGAAGATCCTGGACGGCATCAATCTGGAAGTAAAACAGGGAGATGTTCTGGTAGTGGTAGGTCCCAGCGGCTGTGGTAAGAGTACGCTGCTTCGGTGTATTAATGCACTGGAACCTATTCAGGGCGGTACGATAAAGCTGCAGGGCATGGATATCCGCAAGGGCAGTAAAAATATCACCACCCTGCGTCAGAAGATCGGTATGGTATTTCAGAGCTATGAACTGTTCCCGCATCTGACGGTACTGGACAATATTACGCTGGCACCGGTCAAGGTACAGAAGCGCGATAAGGCAGAGGCACAGAAGGAGGCCATGGAGCTTCTGGCGCGCGTGGGACTGGCAGATAAGGCAAAGAGTTATCCCAGACAGTTGTCCGGTGGACAGAAGCAGCGTGTAGCCATCGTCCGGGCATTGTGCATGCATCCGGAGATCCTGCTGTTCGATGAAGTGACCGCGGCACTGGATCCGGAGATGGTAAGAGAAGTGCTGGATGTTATGCTGGATCTGGCAAAACAGGGCAAGACCATGCTCATTGTCACCCATGAGATGCAGTTTGCAAAGGCGGTAGCGGACAAAGTTATTTTCATCGACCAGGGTAAGATCGTGGAGGAGGCCGCTCCCGATAAATTTTTCGAACATCCGGAGACAGAGAGAGCAAAACAGTTCCTGAATGTATTCACCTTCGAACATGTGGAACATCATACAAAACAGGCATAGGAATCGCATAAATACAGGAAAAAGATAATGAAGAGAGTGTTCATTATCTTTTTTTTGTGCTATACTCATTATGGATTTTTGCGTTTTATTTCAAATGATTTGCAATATGTGACCAAAGGAGAATGGGAAAGGTGAAGAAAAAACCTTATATCAGATATGTGATTCTGGGGATTCTGGCTACATTGATGGTGGGTTGTATCATCCGTATTGCCATGCCCAACCGGGAATGGAACTATACCGGAAGCTATACTTTTGCGGAAGGGGAATCTTATACAGAAGAGCCGGTATTTGAGCATATTTCGCTGGGGACAGGAGTATACCGGGTGGAGCTGTCCTACGAATGCACCGGGGATGCCATCGCGGTCTGCAATGTGAAAGACGGCACTGTGTATCAGGGAGGCCTGTTGTGCAACGGCGAGCATCTGTACAGTGCACTGGGGTATACTTCCTATGATTTCTGGCTTTATGAGCCCACAGAAGAACTGACGGTGACAATCGATTATTCCGGACAGGAAAAGCTGACCACCGGGAATCTGCGGATCGTGGAGACGAATCTTCTGTGGACAAGATATCTTGTGATCCTTGCGGCAGCAGCACTGTTGGTTCTTGCGACCATGTGGCTGGAGCGTCGGGAGGCGGTAAAAGGCAGAAATGAGCAGAGACGTCAGATCCTGTTTGGAATCGGTGTGATCGCCTTTTTTGCCTCCATCCCCTATTTTTATGACGGCATGGTGTCCGGAGCGGATCTGACCTATCATTTGCACCGTATTGAAGGTGTAAAGGATGGACTTCTGACCGGACAGTTCCCGGTACGGCTGGAACCCAGATGGGTATTTGACCACGGATACGCCAATGGTATTTTCTATTGTAATCTGTTATTGTATTTTCCGGCACTTCTGCGCATGGCAGGCTTTACGATGACAGAAAGCTATGCTTTCTATTGCATAGGACTTAATATTGCTACGGCAGCGATAGCCTGGTACTGCTTTAGCGGAATATTCAAAGACCGGATCATAGGTCTGGTCTGCAGCGCATTGTATACTTTATCCATATTTAGATTTTTTAAACTGGTAATGGTAGGAGCTGTAGGAGAGGGAAGCGCCTATACGTTTCTGCCGCTGGTGGTATACGGAATTTATCTTGTCTTTGAAAAAGATGTGGAAGACAGAGAGTTTCATAAAAGCTGGATCATTTTGGGACTGGGATATGCCGGATTGATCCAGACCCATGTACTGACCTGTGAGATTACGGCATTGTTCACAGTGCTGTTCTGTCTGATTTATATCCGCAGAGTATTTGCATGGCAAAGATTTCGGCAGCTTGCGAGTGGAGCATTTTTTGCGCTGGGATTAAGCCTGTGGTATCTGGTACCGTTTGTTGACTATTATTTGACACAGGATGTCAGGATACGCCATGCATCGGCGAGAACTATCCAGGACAGAGGAACCATTTTTGCGCAAATATTACAGCAGTTCTGGTTCAGCAGAATTCCGAAATCCATGGAAGGCAAGGCAGGGGATTTACTGAATCCTATTGGGGTAGGATTGTTTCTGGTAATAGGAATGATGATTTTCTGGCTGCTGTTATTTTTGGGAGATTTGCAAAAACAAAAAGAGGCTGAGAAGAGCTTTGCGATAAAGGCAGCAGGATTCGGATGCCTTGCATTATGGATGTCCACAAATTCCTTTCCCTGGGATAACATTCAGAAAATTTCCGGCATTGCAGCGACACTGGTGAGCAGTCTGCAGTTCCCCAATCGTTTTCTGGGATGGGGTACGGTTCTGTTGGTGACGGTAACGGGATATGTGATTCGATATTTTCAGAACAACCGGAAAATCTTCTATCAGATGAGTCTGATCACGGCAGTAGTGTCTTTGTCTGCATCCTATCTGTTTATGATGGATTCGGGAGTACAGGAGAGGGACGTTACATTATATAATCAGGAAAGTATGGGATTTGGTTACATCTCCGGAGAAGAGTATCTGATCTATGGAACGGACAGCACAAAGCTGACTTTTGCAAGACCGGAAGCCAATGAGAATATTCAGATCGCAGACTATGAAAAGAGAGGTTTAAATATAAGCTTTTTCTGCAGGAATGATTCGGCCCGGGAGGAAATAGTAACACTTCCGGTTCTCATGTATAAGGGATATGCAGCCAGGGATGACAAAGGAGAAGTATTGGAGATCACAGACGACGGTGGACATATTTTGCAAGTGTGCATTCCTGGTGGATATGCCGGAACAGTCAGTGTGCGATTCGTGGAACCGTGGTATTGGAGAACGGCGGAACTGGTTACTTTGATCACAGTAGCGGGTATTGTGTTTTTCGGGATTCGGAAGAGGAGACAGAGATGAAAAAGAAATGGATTTTATTAGCGGAAGGGCTTCTCTTAGCGGTTCTGTTCGTGCTGTCTTTTGGGGGATCGGATATTGTATTCGAGGCAGATCATCAGCAATTGTATCGGGTGGAAGAAACAGGGGGGATCGTCAGCAAAGATTTTGCATTGAACCCGGGAGTATATCGCATCATAGTAGAGTCGGATATTGCAAATGGCGGAATCGGAAGCGGAATGGAGATCAGTCTGGAAGCGGAGGAGTCCACTTTTCGTGCGATCAGGGGCAACCGGGCAACTTTGTCTGCAGATACAGAGCATAAAAGGATTACCTATTATGTGGCAGATACGGTTGATGCAGCACATCTGCAGATACAGCCATTTTCGGAGGGAGGAAATGTTTCCTATGAGTTGAAAGTAGAGAAGACAACCGCCGGAAGAAGGATCCTTTTTGTAATAGTGCTGGTTCTTTTTGCCTGTCTGGATGGAATTGCGATATTCCGCAGAAAAGTATTGTGTAAAGAAGTGAGCGGACAGAAAAAATGGATCAACTGTGCAATGGTGGGAATCTGGATGATAGCCTGTATCCCCTTGCTGGTGGATTATCTTGTTCTGGGGACTGACAGTGTACAGTGCCTGAAAGAAACAGAGTATATGCTTGAGGGAGAATGGGGAAGGATTCCGGCAGCCCATTTACTATATTTATGGATTCCGGCAGGAATGCGGTGGATTGGATTTCCGGTCGCAACATCATATAAGATCATGATAGCATTTTTATCCGGAGCTGCACTTGCATTGCTTTATTTCCTGTTTTCCAAATGGGGAAAGGATGCGCGACTGGTGTTGGCGGCAGCAGCTTTTGGTATATGGAATCCTCTGGCGGTGAAGACTTTATATGTAATGGGAAATCCCGGAAAGTTTGTTGCCTGTGTGTTGGGATATGCAGTACTGGGCAGTGTGGTATGGATACTTCTTCAAAAAAGAAAAAGCCAGAACAAAATTTCCCCTTGGATCGTGTTTGCGGTACTGTTAATACTTGTTTTACAGGTGGTATATTATGAAAATACCATTATACTGCAATCGGATGTTCAGTACTGGTACAATGAAGAACCTTTCATGACAGGAGAATAACAGATGGAAAGTACTTTTATCATATTGACCCAGATTATTACCTTTGGAACCGCATGGAGTATGTTCCATTGCGTTTTAAAGAGAAAAAAGAAAGACTGGTTTTCACTGGTGGGGGCATTGGGGTATCTGTTGCTGCCTTATCATGTATATGTGGTAACGGAAAGTGTGGATCGGTCACAGATTCTGATATGGATGGTGGTGCCGATCCTGACAGCGTCTCTGATAAAAATGTCGGATACGGAGAAAATGTTCTGGAAGACAGGCTACGGATTGACCGCAGTACTGGCCCTGGGGATTATCGGAAGACTGGATGGCGTAGCCGCGTTGACGCTTTTGTTCCTGATCTGCGTGGGTGGTATCTGCCGGAGACAATGGCAATATCCGGTGATCGGAATTCTGGGAGTTGCCATGGCATACCCAACCTATATGACGTGGAAACACTGGCTGTTCGACGGGGCCTTTGCGGAGAGCGGATTGGAATATACCAGCATCATGGAGCAGGGATACAGTATCGGCGGTCTGTTCAGTACTTATTTTTATAGGAACGGACACCCCGGAATGGGAATTCTGTTGCTTGGCTGTCTGTTGTTTTTGCTCTATCAAAGCTTTGTAAAAGGAAAAAAGATATGCGCCAAAAATGATCATATCTGGCTGGGAGCGGCGGCATTGCTCACTGTAATGTCTCTGCGGTATTTCCCGTGGGATTTTGTACAGAGAATGGGAAGCTGGGCACTGGGGCTGGTAACGCTGATCGGGACTCCGGCGGTGTTTTTCGGTTACGCCCAGATACTGTTGTGTGTGTGGAGCATTGAAAAATGCGGTGCAGTTTTACAGTTGACAGACAGAACAGCAAGGATGCGGGAAGGCACTGTCAAAAAGAATGGAGAAAAGTAGCATGGAAAGTAGGGAAGAAAAAGAATCCCAGGGAAAAATATTGTGGAAAATATTCATATCCACACTGTATCTGAGTGCATTCACGTTCGGGGGCGGTTATGTCATCGTTACGCTGATGAAGAAGAAATTCGTGGATGAATACCATTGGATCGGAGAAGACGAAATGCTGGATCTGGTGGCCATTGCCCAGTCCTCGCCCGGTGCGATCGCAGTCAACGGAGCCATCGTGGTGGGGTACAAGCTGGCCGGGATCCCGGGGGCACTGGTGGCGATTCTTGGAACGATCCTGCCGCCCTTTGTGATTATAGCGGCAATATCTGTCTGCTACAATGTGTTCCGCAGTAACTTCTTCGTGGCGCAGATGCTGTCTGGGATGCAGGCAGGAGTGGGAGCGGTGATCGCTTCCGTGACGTATGATATGGGTGCACCTATCGTAAAAGAGAAAGATCCTATGTCACTTGTCATTATGCTGGGAGCTTTTTTGGCAGCATGTATTCTGGAGATCAATGTGGTCTACATTGTGATCGTCTGCGGACTGATTGGTTTGGTCCGGACACTTCTTTCCAAAAGGAGGTCTGGAAAATGATCTATCTGCAATTATTTTTAAGTTTTCTGCAAATAGGAATGTTCAGCTTCGGCGGCGGTTATGCGGCCATGCCTCTGATCCAGGGACAAGTAGTCACGACTCACGGATGGCTGACCATGTCGGAATTCACGGATCTGATCACGATATCACAGATAACACCGGGCCCCATTGCAGTGAATTCCGCCACCTTCGTGGGACTGAAGATTGCCGGGATTCCCGGAGCTGTGGTGGCAACGGTCGGGTGTATTCTGCCGTCCTGCATTATTGTGACGATCCTGGCAAGACTATACCTGAAGTATCGTAATCTGGATCTGCTGCAGGGAGTGCTGAAATCTCTGCGGCCTGCAGTGGTGGCAATGATCGCATCGGCAGGGATCCTGATCCTGAAAAACGCGTTCTGGGGAAGCGGAGGGACGATTTCCCTGACGGGTACGGAGTGGAGCATGGTGGTGATCTTCGGAATCTGTGTGTTGCTGCTTCGGAAAACGAAACTGAATCCGGTCTGGGTCATGGTACTGGCGGGTGTCATGAAGGTGGGAATCTCCGCAATGACAAATGTTTTGTAATGTAATAGGAAAATGAGGAAAGCGGATCTGCTTTTTGCGAATCCGTTTTTTTCTGTTCTAAAAATCGAAAAACAAATAGCCTCAAAATGTCCGCGGGAAAAATACACTTGTCTTTATATGAGAAATACTATATAATAGCACATAATGTGTGCAATGAAGTACATGTATACATCAGAAAAAAGGGAAAGAAGAGTGTAAGTATGAAAAAACTATTTGAAAAGTGGAACAGCATCAGCCTGATCCTGCGTATCGTATGTGGTCTGGTCATTGGTGTGATCCTGGGACTGGTCGTGCCGCAGGCAACCGGTATTGCCATTCTGGGAGATGTTTTTGTAGGTGCCCTGAAGGCCATTGCACCTTTGTTGGTATTCTTCCTGCTGATCAGTGCCTTGTGTCATGCAGGGAAGAGCCATGGCGGTATCATTAAGACCGTTATTATTATGTACATGTTCAGTACCTTTCTGGCAGCGCTGGTAGCCGTAATCACCAGCCGGTTATTCCCCGTGACACTGACACTGGCAGACGCAGCCACCGATATGGCAGCGCCGGACGGTATCGTGGAAGTACTGAAGACTCTGTTAATGAATATGGTAGCCAATCCGGTATCCTCTCTGTTAAATGCCAACTATATTGGTGTTCTGACCTGGGGGGTGATCATCGGTGTCGGTATGAGAGCAGCCAATGATACCACCAAGAAAGTACTGGATGACATTTCCAACGGTCTGTCCCAGGTAGTCAGCTGGATCATCAGTATGGCTCCCTTCGGAATCTTAGGTCTGGTATTCAGCTCCATTTCTTCCAACGGACTGGAGATCTTCTCCGAATACGGAAAACTTCTGTTAGTACTGGTAGGTTCCATGCTGTTTATCTACTTTGTGACCAACCCGATCATCGTGTTCTGGTGTATCCGCAAGAACCCGTACCCGCTGATCTTCAAGTGCCTGAAGAAGAGTGCCATTACTGCGTTCTTCACCAGAAGCTCCGCAGCCAATATTCCTGTGAATATGAAGGCCTGTGAAGAGTGGGGAATGGATAAGGATACCTATTCCGTAACCATCCCGCTGGGAGCTACCATTAACATGGACGGTGCAGCCATCACCATTACCGTAATGACACTGGCAGCGGCAAATACTCTGGGGATTCACGTAGACTTCTTAAGCGGTATCGTGCTGAGCATTCTGGCAACCCTGGCAGCCTGCGGTGCATCCGGCGTGGCAGGAGGATCCCTGTTACTGATCCCTATGGCATGTTCGTTGTTTGGAATCTCCAACGACATTGCCATGCAGATCGTAGGTGTCGGCTTCATCATCGGTGTCATCCAGGATTCTGTGGAGACCGCACTGAATTCTTCCTCCGACCTGTTACTGTCCGCATCCGCAGAGTTCAGACAGTGGAGACTGGAAGGCAAAGAGATCAAATATTAAAAAATAGTCTGAAAATCATAACAGGCAGTCAGAAAGCTGTTATCCGATCGTGGGTAGCAGCTTTTCTGCAACTAAAAACTTTGGTGATTTGACGCGGTGATTTCTTGACACATTGTATGAGAAAAAGTACAATTAAGAGAAAAGTACTCTACGGTACGCAAAACAAAATAAGGATAAAAGGGATGGTGCACTATGGGGAAAACGATCAAAAGGTAAATTACGATGCAGACGGTGATCTCACTGGTTATGGCGATCCTGCTCTGCGAACTGCTCAGTGTGAGCACTTTACAGAACAATATGACGACACAGGCCAGAAATTTCGTGGAGACACAGGCCGGAACCAATGCCAATGTAGTGAATGAATGGCTGGTAGAAGAGGGAAACATTGTGCACACGATCCGCAACGGTGTGGCATTTATGAACACGAAGGATACAGATCAGATCATGGATTATCTGGAAGTGAATCTGGCGAAGGATTATAAAAACGATGCCGGATATTATGCGGAAGTCAGCAGCAGTCTGGGGCAGAATGCTTCCGGTGTCAGCGAGTCCATTCATACTATCAATGGCATATTAGGTGACATCAACAGAGCGCAGGCGGAACTGGCGGATGCGGTGGCCGGAGTGAATAAGAACCTTCAGGAGATCACCTATTCCAGTGAAAATATGTCTACAGAGACCAAGGGCGTATTACAGAGCATCGGCAAACTTCAGCAGAATATGCAGCAGTTCCGTGTCTGAGTAAGTTTGGAGGGAAATTATGTGGCAGCCACAGGAAGACAATACGTATAATGATCTGCGGGAAAACTCCATCAGACAATGGCTGGAGGATATGAGCAGACATGAAGATGTAGCGGTCCGCGGAGGCGTGAAAGTCACCGCGGAATATCTGGAGGATCTGAAGAAGCAGATCCGTCAGTTAGAGGAAAAATGTGCATTGAAAGATGCCTATTTGAAGAAGATGAAAGAGAAGGCGGGACAGTGAGAGATCACTGTCCTGTTTTTCTATAGAAAAATGCTTGAATTTCTGGCAGAAGCGGGGCCCGGGAGGGTTGACAGTTATCGGGAAAAAAAGTATCATATATAAGATATTGAGCTAAAATTGCGGGAAAGGCAATTTGCAGATATAAAATATACGAGCGGAAGGGTAGAAAACCATGGCACTTAGCAAGAAGCCCACAACGGGCATGAAAGATATCCTGCCGGAGGAGATGCAGATCCGCGATTATGTGATCAGCGTCATCAAGGATACCTACGGCAAATTCGGTTTTACTTCCATTGAGACTCCCTGTGTGGAAAATATTGCGAACTTAAGCAGTAAGCAGGGCGGTGACAATGAGAAGCTGATCTTCAAAATCTTAAAGCGCGGTGAGAAACTGAATGTAGCAGCTGCGACCACCGAGGAAGAGGTAGTCGACAGTGGGCTGCGTTACGACCTGACGGTACCGCTGGTACGTTATTATTCCAATAATGCGGCATCCCTGCCTTCTCCTTTTAAGGCATTGCAGATGGGCAATGTATGGAGAGCGGACAGACCTCAGAGAGGAAGATATCGTCAGTTTATGCAGTGTGATATCGATATTCTGGGAGAACCTTCGAATCTGGCGGAGATCGAACTGATCCTTGCAACGACCACCACATTGGGTAAGCTGGGATTCAAGAATTTCCAGATCCGTATCAATGAGCGCCGTATCCTGAAGGCAATGGCTGCTTATAGCGGATTCCCCGAAGAGTCCTATGACAGCGTATTTATCACTCTGGACAAAATGGACAAGATCGGTCTGGAAGGCGTGGAAGCTGAGCTTTTGGAGAACGGTTTTGATAAGACATGTGTAGACAAGTATCTGGAACTGTTCAAGGGTCTGGAGAGTGCAGAGGATGGTGTGGCTTATCTGGCGGATACCCTGGAAGGATTTTTAGAGCCCGAGATCGCCCAGAGCCTCAGAGAGATCATGGACAGCGTCAAAGCCACCAAGGCTTCTGATTTCGAGATTGTCTTCGATGCCACTCTGGTAAGAGGTATGTCCTATTACACCGGAACTATTTTTGAGATCGCCATGCCGGAATTCGGCGGCAGCTGCGGCGGTGGTGGACGTTATGACAAGATGGTAGGCAAGTTCACCGGTAATGATGTACCCGCCTGTGGATTCTCCATCGGTTTCGAGCGTATCATCATGCTGCTCATGGAGAGAGGATTCAAAGTTCCTACGAGACCGAAGCAGGTAGCATACCTGATCGAAAAGGGCGTCAGTGGTGAAAGACTGTGTGAGGTGATCGCACAGGCCCAGGAAGCCCGTAAGGACGGTACGCAGGTACTGGTAGCCCGCATGAACAAGAATAAGAAATTCCAGAAAGAACAGCTGAACAAGGAAGGCTACGAAGAATTCGTGGAATTCTATAAAGAAGAATTAAAGAGATAAAAAGCAACAGACGAAGGAGCAAAAGCAATGATTCAGTCCAGAACCCATAATTGTAATGAACTTCGGATCGGCAACGTTGGCGAGAGAGTCACACTGGTCGGCTGGTTCGAGAACATGAGAAAAGTCAGCAAGAATCTCGGATTTGTCATTTTGCGTGATTTCTACGGAACCACTCAGCTGGTAGTAGAGACCGAAGAGATGATGAACGTGATGGATGGCATCAACAAGGAGTCCACCATCTCCGTGGAAGGTGTGGTAAGAGAGCGTTCCAGCAAGAATGCCAATCTGCCTACCGGAGAGATCGAAGTTGTGCCCGACAAGATCGAGATTTTAGGTAAGTGTATCTACAATGCACTTCCTTTTGAAATCAATCAGTCCAAGGATGCAGACGAGAATGCCCGTCTGAAATACCGTTATCTGGATCTGAGAAATCCGAACATGAAGAAGAATATCGTGATGAGAAGTCAGATCGTGGCAGAGCTGCGTCAGAGAATGTATGCTCTGAACTTCATGGAGATCACCACCCCTATTCTGACCTGTTCTTCCCCGGAAGGTGCGAGAGATTATCTGGTTCCTGCCAGAAATCATCCCGGCAAGTTTTACGCTTTGCCCCAGGCACCCCAGCAGTTCAAGCAGATCCTGATGGCTTCCGGTTTTGACCGTTATTTCCAGATCGCTCCCTGCTTCCGTGATGAGGATGCGAGAGCAGACCGTTCTCCCGGAGAGTTTTATCAGCTGGATATGGAGATGGCCTTCGCTTCTCAGGAAGATGTATTCTCCATCGTAGAGCAGGTACTTCCTCCCGTATTTGAAAAGTACGGTATTTATAAAAATGCTTCCAAGGCTCCGTTTGTACGGATCCCTTATCTGGAGGCTATGGACAAGTATGGTTCCGACAAGCCGGATCTGCGTATTGATCTGGTACTGACCGATGCCACCGAGGTAATGCAGGGCTGTGGCTTTGCTGCTTTCGAAGGTCAGACGGTAAAGGCCATCGTGGTGGATGGCTTCACCGCTACCCGTAAGCAGATCGATGCTATCTGCGCAGAGGTAGAAGTACAGACCGCACGCAAGGGATTCTGGTTCCGTGTAGACGAGAACGGAGAGTTCGTAGGCGGTATCTCCAAGTTCTTGCAGGATCGCAAGGAAGAAGTCATCAAGGCTCTCGGCCTTAAGAACGGTGACTTTGTAGGGCTTGCCGCAGGCAAGAAGCTGGAAGCGCAGAAGACAGCAGGTGTATACAGAAAGCTGCTGGGTGCAGCCAGCGAGAAACATATGAAGAAGGATTGCTACGAGTTCTGCTGGATTGTGGATTTCCCGATGTATGAGATCGGTGAAGAGTCCGGCGAACTGGAATTCTGTCATAATCCGTTCTCCATGCCCCAGGGCGGTATGGATGCGCTGAACAATCAGGATCCTCTGGAGATTCTGGCATACCAGTACGATCTGGTCTGCAACGGCGTAGAGCTGTCCTCCGGCGCAGTGAGAAACCATGATCCTGAGATTATGATCAAGGCATTTGAGCTGGTAGGTTTGGGTGAAGCCGACGTGAAGGCTAAGTTCCCTGCCATGTACAATGCATTCTGTTACGGAGCACCTCCTCATGCAGGAATCGCTCCCGGCGTAGACCGTATGATCATGTTGATCTGTGGTGAGGAAAGCATCCGTGAGATCATTCCTTTCCCCATGAACAAGAATGCCATGGACATTATGATGGGAGCACCGGGCACGGTAGAGCAGAAGCAGTTGGATGAACTGCATCTGGCCATCACCGCCAAGCCGGAAGAATAATAATGAGGCTGTCGCACGATTTCTGTGTGACAGCCTTTATGTTGGGTATATATGGCAATTTGTCAGGAGAAGAATATGGCTGTAGGAATTTATGTATTGCATCTGCACCCAGGTGAGGAAGAAATCAGGCGGACATTCCTGCGGGAAGCTGCAGAATGTGTGGATCCGGTGCGGTGTAAGAAGGTACAACGGCTGAAAAGCACCGGAGCAAAGGCAGCCAGTCTCGGCGCGGGAATGCTGTTGCAGAAGATGGCTCTGGATCTGATAGACGGTACGGAGAATACCGGAATCCTGTTTCTGGAAGAGGATGAGCTGCTTGCGGTGTTACAGGAGCGGATGCACCGGGACAAGGCGGGGGCGTTATCCTTTTCCTACGAATATGGAGAACTGGGGAAGCCACAGATCGTGAATATCCCGAAAAAATTCAATCTGTCTCATTCCGGAGACTATGTGGTCTGCGCGGTAGGAGACGGAGAAGTGGGAGCGGACATTCAGAAATGGGTTCCCTATAAGGAACGGACGGCAGAGCGTTTTTTTGCGCCAACGGAATGGAAACTGCTGCAGGAACTGCCTGCGTCACAGCGCACGGAACTGTTTTACCGATTGTGGGGCAGAAAAGAAGCCTACGGCAAATACACCGGCCAGGGGATCGGCAGTGCAGTGGGAGAAGATTTCTCCGACGAACAGAACTGGCAGGAAAAGCAGATATGTTTCTGGGAACGGGTTCTGGAGGATAGCTATTCGCTGGCGGTCTGTTACGGAACAGCAGAAGCGTAAAAAGAAAGGAACGGGAAAGCTGTAAAGGGATAGGAAGCATGAAAAGCGGATGCGCATTACATGGAAAGCGCGAAGAAATGAGGACTTTATGAAAAGATTAATGATGTATCTGAAAGATTATAAGAAAGAGTCCATACTGGCACCATTGTTCAAACTGCTGGAAGCATTTTTCGAACTGATGGTTCCTCTGGTAATGGCAAATATTATTGACTATGGTATTTCCAACCGGAATATGGGTTATATCGGGAAAATGGGACTGCTCCTGTTACTCCTTGGTGTAGTGGGACTGGCATCGTCCATTACTGCACAGTTTTTCGCAGCCAAGGCGGCAGTGGGGGTATCCACCAAACTGCGGCAGGCATTGTTTGACCATATTGAGGATTTGAGCTTTACGGATATTGATAAGGCGGGAACCTCCACCATGATCACCCGTATGACCAGTGATGTGAACCAAGTGCAGTCCGGTATCAATATGACCTTACGTCTGTTCTTACGTTCCCCGATCATTGTCTTTGGTGCCATGATCATGGCATTCACCATTGATGTGAAATGTGCCCTGATCTTTGTAGTGGCGATTCCTTTGTTGTCCATTGTGGTATTCGGTATTATTTTATCCACAATCCCTATGTACAAAAAGGTGCAGTCCAGGCTGGATCAGGTATTGGGCATCACCAGAGAGAATCTGACCGGTGTCCGTGTCATCCGTGCATTCCATCAGGAAGCGAAGGAAGAAGAGCGATTCCGGGAGAACAATGAGGCATTGTCCGCCATGCAGATCTTCGTAGGTAAGATCAGTGCCTGCATGAATCCTGTGACCTATGTCATCGTAAACGGTGCTATCATTGCCCTAATCTATACCGGTGCGGTACAGGTCAATATCGGTAACTTAAGCCAGGGTGAGGTGGTAGCGATCATCAACTATATGAACCAGATACTGGTAGAGCTGGTAAAGCTGGCAAACCTGATCGTGACCATGACCAAGGCGTTGGCCTGTGCAGAACGTGTAGCTTCCGTATTTGAAATCGGTACAGATGCTGCATATGTGGGAGCGCAGAATCAGAAACTAGCGGATAAGGTAGATAAGAGCGCACCTTTCTTAGACTTCAAACATGTATCCCTGACTTATCAGGGAGCCGGTGCACCTACTTTGCAGGATATGAACTTCACCGTAAACCGTGGCGATACCGTAGGTATCATCGGAGGTACCGGTTCCGGTAAGACCTCTCTGGTGAACCTGATTCCCGGCTTCTACCCGGCAACAGAGGGCGAGATCCTGCTGGAAGGCAGAGATATCAAGACCATGAGTGATGAGGAGCTGCGTGGGCGTATCGGTGTCGTACCTCAGAAGGCGGTTCTGTTCAAGGGAACGATCCGCAGTAATCTCCAGTGGGGCAAACCGGATGCTACAGAAGAGGAAATGTGGAAAGCACTGGAACTGGCACAGGCATCGGAAGTGGTAGAGGGCAAGGACGGTAAGCTGGATGCCACTGTGGCACAGAATGGTAAGAATTTCTCCGGTGGACAGAGACAGCGTCTGACCATTGCGAGAGCCCTGGTCAGAGAGCCTGAGATCCTGATCCTGGATGACAGTGCCTCCGCACTGGATTATGCCACCGACGCAAAACTGCGTGCGGCACTGTGTACCCTGGAAAATAAGACCACGACCTTTATCGTATCCCAGCGTGCCTCCACGATCCGCCATGCGGACAAGATCATCGTACTGGATGACGGTGAGATCGCAGGTGTGGGAACCCATGATGAATTGTTGAAGGATTGTACGGTATATCAGGAGATTTATTATTCCCAGTATCCTGAGCAGAGAGGAGGTGTTCAGTAATGCAGAAGAAAAATAACAAAGAGACGATGAAGCGGGTATTGAAATATATCCGGAAATATACACCGGCACTGGTACTCTCCCTACTGTTAGCAGGCCTGACCGTGTTACTGACCTTATATATCCCTATCCTCACCGGTAATGCGGTGGATCTGATCATCGGCGAGGGACAGGTGGATATGCCCGACATCTTTGCCATTATGAAAAAAATCGCTATCGTCATGATCATCACGGCAGTAGGCCAGTGGGTCATGAACACCTGCAACAACTATATTACCTATCATGTGATCCGGGATATCCGTACGGATGCTTTTGCGAAGCTGGAGATCCTGCCCTTAAAATATCTGGATGCCCATGCTTACGGTGATATCGTGAGCCGTGTTATTGCGGACGTGGATACTTTCGCAGACGGTCTGCTGATGGGATTTACCCAGCTGTTCACCGGTGTACTGACGATCCTGTGTACGCTGGGCTTCATGTTGGTGACCAATGTGCCCATCACACTGGTAGTAGTATGTATCACTCCGGTATCCTTCCTGGTGGCAAAATTCATTGCAACCAAGACCTACTCCATGTTCAAGGAGCAGTCCGAGACCAGAGGCGAGCAGACCTCCCTGATAGAGGAAATGATCGACAACCAGAAGATCGTAAATACCTTTTCCAGAGGAGAAGCGGTGAAGAGCAAGTTTGGAGAGATCAACGGCAGATTGCAGAAATGCTCTCTGAAAGCTATCTTTTTCTCCTCCATTACGAACCCGGCGACCCGTTTTGTTAACAGTCTGGTATATGCCGGTGTCGGTGTGTTCGGTGCGCTCGTAGCGATCAAGGGCGGTATCAGCGTAGGCCGTCTGTCCTGCTTTTTAAGCTATGCGAACCAGTACACCAAGCCCTTCAACGAGATCTCCGGCGTGGTAACAGAATTGCAGAATGCTTTTGTCTGTGCCGGACGTATCTTTGAACTGATCGACGAGGAGCCTCAGGTGCCCGATGCTGCGGATGCAAGAGTATTAGAAGAGGCTCAGGGCAACGTAGATCTGAAGGATGTATATTTCCAGTATGTACCGGAGAAGAAGCTGATCCAGAACTTTAACCTGCAGGTAAAACCCGGGCAGAGAGTTGCTATCGTAGGCCCTACCGGATGCGGTAAGACCACCGTCATCAATCTGCTGATGCGTTTCTACGATGTGAACTCCGGCTCCATTAAAGTGGACGGCACAGATATCCGGGATATCACCAGAGGAAGTCTCCGTACCAATTACGGTATGGTGCTGCAGGAGACCTGGTTACGTTCCGGTACTATCCGTGACAACATCTGCATGGGTAAGCCGGACGCTACCGAGGAAGAGATCATCGCAGCAGCCAAGGCATCCCATGCCCATAGCTTTATCAAGCGACTGCCACAAGGGTATGACACCGTGATCACCGAAGACGGCGGCAGCCTGTCCCAGGGACAGAAACAGCTTCTGTGTATCACCAGAGTCATGCTGTGCCTGCCTCCCATGCTGATCCTCGATGAGGCAACCTCCTCCATCGATACCCGTACCGAGATCAAGATCCAGAACGCATTCGCCAAAATGATGGAAGGCCGCACCAGCTTCATCGTAGCCCACAGACTTTCCACCATCCAGAGCGCTGATGTCATCCTGGTAATGAAAGACGGAAACATCATCGAACAGGGCAACCATGAGACCCTGCTGGCAAAGGGCGGTTTCTACGCGAATCTGTATAACAGCCAGTTTGCCGTGTAACGAGACATGCAAAGGCAAGGAAACTACCACTCAATGGGGAGCTTGCTCACCAGGGAGTGGTAGTTTTTTTGACTTTATACGGCGACAGCCGTCATCCGCCGAAAGCCCGTCAGGGCTTTTGGCGGATGCTGGCATGGCTCGTTACGCTTTCCCCGGTAGCGGCACGCCCTTTGCCCCTGCCTTTTTTTGGAAAAAGACAGATAATATATGGAAAAAAGTCGAAAATTGTAAAAATATATCAGCGCAATAAAAATATTGAAAATAAATTAAAATATTTCGAGAAATGTGTTGACAAATGTACAAGCATGTATTATATTAGACTTAACAAAAGAGAAACGGAACAACCCAACAAAGAAGGTTGGGAGAGAAGTACAAAAGAATCTATAGAAAGAGAGGTATAGTCCACCTAACAAGTAAAGTCCTACCACAGTCTTCCATGATGTACAACTGAATAGAACTACCAAAGAGAACCAATTTACATAGAGAACATCAAGTACACAGAAGAAAAAGTAATGAACAACAGAAGATAAGAATTATCTCGCATTACAGTACATCCGTACAAAAGAAAAGTGGAAAGAGAACAAAAGACAAAATGGAAGATAAAGCAAACAAATGAAAGAGAGGACAGGCCATTGGAGCTTGCAGTCTGAGAGGGCGTACTGATTGAAAGAATGATCGGTACGCTCTCTTAATATTGAACAACTATTCAGAGCCTCATCCGCAAAATCGCATCTTCGATGCTTTCCTGAACAACAAGATTGTTTGTTGTTTGCTCACCTGAGGCTGCTTCGCCAGATAGTTGTACAATTTTCCAGTGGAAAAACCTACCGATATCATGTACAATAGAAGAATAGTACAGATAGAGGAGTTATGAAAATGGACACAAACGAACAGAATCAGCAGGACAAAAGAGAACTCAGACATAAGAGAAGACAGAGAAATCAGATCATTGCATATACGGTCGTAGGTATTATGATCCTGTTGCTGGCGGTGGGAATTGCTTTTGCTGTAAGCAAGATTACCAGCATGAGTCGTAATCAGGAAGAACAGCAGAACAAGGTGGATGAGATCCTTTCGGATGAGGAGACAATCCAGGCGCCGACGGAAAGCCAGGAGACAGTGGTGGAACTCACGGATGAGCAGAAGCTGGATACCATTATCAATGAGGCAATCATCCAGAACATGCCTCTGGAAGATAAGGTAGCCGGATTATTCATTACGACGCCGGAATCGATCACCGGTGTGTCTGCGGCAGTACAGGCGGGAGACGGTACCAAGGATGCTTTGTCGAAATACCCGGTAGGTGGAATCGTATATGCAGCGAAGAATATCCAGTCTGCAGATCAGCTGAAGCAGATGATCGATAATACCAAATTATATACCAGCTATCCCCTGTTTATTGCCATTGACGGAGAGGGAAGCGATACAGATGCGGTAGCTGCGGCAGGCCTTGGCACTAAAGTGGACACACCCCAGAGCATCGGGGCTACCGGAGATACCAACAATGCGTACCTAGCGGGAACCACGGTGGGAACTTATCTGGCAGAGTTGGGCTTTAATCTTGATTTCGCACCTTCTGCAGATCTCAGTGTAGTGGATGGAAATGCGGCAGGCAGCAGTTCTTACGGATCGGAAGCGGACAATGTGGCATCCTTTGTAGGATATATGCAGGCAGGATTACAGGAGCAGAAGGTGACCGCATGTATCGGACAGTTCCCTGGTATCGGCAGCAGTACCCAGAGCACGAAGGACGGCATGGCATCTACAGACAGAAGTGCGGAAGATTTCAGAGCCAATGAATTTGTGGTTTTCCAGACTTGTATCGACAATGGCATGACCAAAATGATCCGCATCAGTAATATGGCGTCATCTTCCCTGACCGGAGACAATACCCCCTGCACGTTCTCCAGCGCAGTGGTAACGAATATTTTAAGAAATGAACTGAATTTCCGCGGTGTGATCGTGTCCGGAGCCATGAATGAGGCTGCAATCTCCAATTACTATGGAGCAGATGAAGCTGCGGTACTGGCACTTCGCGCAGGCTGTGATATGATCTATGCACCGGAGAATTTTGAGACGGCATACAACGGAGTATTGGAGGCTGTACAGAACGGCACCATTTCCGAGGAACGCATCAATGATTCCCTGCGGAGAATCTACCGTATCAAATATGCGGATAAACTGGAACAGTAAAGAAGATAGAAGACGATTGCATGTGAGTGCAGTCGTCTTTTTTCTTGTAAAAAATGGCCGTTCATGTTATCTTAGCAATAAGAGCAATATTTCTCTTACAAATTCTCATATCGTTGACTAGCGATCTATAGTCGTTTTCCCAGAGACGTGAATGGAAGAAAGAAACATGAAGTTAAAATGAAGGTGGTGAAAAGAGTGAAGTGTATAGCATAGGAAAAATAAATCAAAAAATATATAAATGTATAACAGAGGATATTATTACCGAAGAGGTTATTATCACAGACAATCAGATTCAACATATTAAGGACAGACATCCAGAGGCATATAATAAAGTATTGAAAAATATACAGGAGGCAATAAGTACCCCGGATTATATTATTAGGGATAAGCATGCATATACGGGACTGATTATTAAAAGAATACAAACGGAAGAAGGATTTTTACAGATTGTATTAAGATTATGTACTTCGGGGGATGAACATGGATATAAAAATTCTGTGATTTCATGCTGGAAAATTAGTGAGAGAAGATTGCAGAATTACTTGCGAAATAAAGAAATTCTTTACAGTAGGGAATAAACAGGGTATAATCTATATACAATAAGAGAGGAACTATCCGAGGTGGTAAATTTCGTTGCAACCACGCACCCTATGGGTCAAAAGAGATGCAGGAGAGGCGACGCCTGCCGGATGGTTTCTTGCTTATGTTATTGAGTCACCATTTTGTGGTGGCTTTTTTAGTTTTAACCACATTCGTTGTAGAACCAGCTGTCTACAACGCATTTCTAACCTTCCGACATCATTATTAACCCGATATTCAATTTTATTATTTTTGTGTTATAATGTCTAAACTCATAAACATTGTAGCAGATTGGAGTATTTATGAAAAGAAAAATCATTTTATCATTGAGATATGACGGATTTAGTAGACAAGTTAATCACTGGTGGAACCACTGGCAACAGTGACAGTACCGCCGGAGGCGGTAGCTCTTCCTCAAGTGAAGGGTTTACTGTGGATCCTAGCGACCGTGGTGAAGATTTTGAAATGAAGCAAGGAACAGTAGGTGGCTACGTGTAATGGGCGGATAGATGTAGGTCGGTACGCAATAGAGATAAAATTCGTACATATAGACAGATTGGCAGATGCAATTATTAACCAAACGTTATATTGTCTTTCGTGGTATAACAATCGGCTGTCTACAGCTGTCTACAATTTCATGCAGACACAAAAAGAGCGGAAACCCTGTAAAATCAAGGCTTCCGCTGCAAATAAAAGAAGCGCGAGACGGCGCACGAGGTCCGGGGGACCTCGGACTGCGCAGACCGGAGCGGAGCGTAGACATCGAACTTTCGAGCCCTGGCAGGGCTCGAAAAAAAGAACGATACCGATTTGGTATCGTTCTTTTTTCAAGCGCGAGACGGGGATCGAATTATACCATCGTCCGCAAACCCAGTAAGTACAAGGAGGAAAGCACACTACCTAACAGGTGGGTGCAGACTGGGTGCAACCACATTCTAATAATTCTGATTCCAACACATTATATAGCTTTATTCATCTTTTTTATGTTATAATATCCTGAGTTCAGGAACATTGTAACAGATTGGAGTATTTATGAAAAGAAAAACTATTTTAGCCTTAATAACAGTATGTATTTTATCTTTTGCTTCCTGTGGCAAGCAGGAAACCACAGCTACCACAGAATCTATTGCGGAATCCACCCAAGTAGAAACCATAGTTACAGAAGAATCCAAGGTAGAACTATTACCATGGCTCCAGCTCTCATCCCTTGAGACACATCTAGAACTGCGTTCAGCCTTTGAGGAACTTGTCGGCGTAACAGGAACCACAGGCAACAAAGAGGGTATTCTTTATACAAACCCATTAACAACACAGGCAGACCAGAATATCACATTACTCTTAGCAATAAAGAACTCACAGTTTAGAGGATATTTGGTATCACCAGATGAACTTGCAAAGCTTGGAGAAATAGCAACAGAGAATTACACAGACATAGAAGCTGATGATATCAATGCTCCATATGCAACTATCAATGCATATTTTGAATTGCTCCCAGACCAAGAAGAAGGACAGTTTGATGGCGATTCAACAATCAGCAGAGCACAGGCAATGACATTATTGATGCGTGCCATCACACCAGTCAACGACCAGCAGGCACCAGAAACCGATAGCGATTTCACAGCAAAGGTCGGCGAAACAACATATACCGATTTTGCAGCACCAATGGATGATTATTGTTACATCAATACCTCAAATGGCTTAAATGAAAAGTCTTTTGAAAGCACCATGTCAAGAGGCGAATACATTTATATGTTGACAAAAGCACTCTTCGGTGATGAATATTCAAGTCGCTTAGAAGAAGCTGGCAAAGAAGAAACAGATGTTGACAGTGTAACATTTACAACATTAAAAGATGGTGGAGATGTTACATATCAAGAGGCATTAAACAGTACTGATAAAGGCTTGCCAACAGATATGTTCAACACTTTTAAGAAAGCAGCAGCAATAGGGTTTGTCACAGAAGACAGCCTCAACTGGGATGAAGCAATCACAAAATCCGAGGCAATTAACCTTTTCATAGATGCAGTAGAGGTTTACCAAACCAACACAGGTTCAGTGAACACAGAACCAGAAGAAACTAATGGAAATACAGCAGGGGATTTATATGTACCAACAGAAGAAGATAACCAGATAGAGGATGAAGCTTCACAGGCAATAGCAGAGGCAACGAAAGCAGATGAACAGTTACAGTCAGAAGCAGGGCAGACAACATCAGAGGAAAGTAATTATACAGTAACTCCAATGACAGCTACCCTGTATGCTCAACAGGCAGTAAACCTTAGACAGGGACCTGGTACAAACTATGACAAAACAGGAAGTTTATCAACGAACCAGTCAGTAGAAGTAACAGGCTATACAGATGTTGCATCAGGAAAATGGTATCAGTTGTCAAATGGTTCTTTTGTATCATCAAAGTATTTAAAAGATACACAGGTATCAACCTCAACTACAACAAAACCAAGTACAACCAACACGAACAATACAGGCAATAACAATGGAGGTGCTAGTAATAACACCACTTCACAGCCAGCACAATCCAGTGAAGAACAAACAGTTTCACCCAGTGGATCAGGTGATGGTTCAGGTTCAAGCAGAGAAAACCGAAGCGGAGTAACTGAAAATTGGGGTGGAGAAGGAGCTATTACTGGAGGAAACCTACAATAGAATACATCAACTTTAATTTATGGAGACTCACGAAAGTGAGTCTCCAACATTTTTAAGGAGAGATAGGAAGAAATGAGTAAGAGATTAACAAAAATAATATCTTTCATACTTGCAATAATGATTATCATTACACTTCCATTCACAGTATACGCCGAGAATGGAAACGGAACAGGTGATCAGCCATCTTATGCGGTCTATATGAAAGAGGGAGATCCATTGTATGGCACAGTTTATCATGTAGGAGATTACCTTCCGGATGGAACACAATTTAGTGGTACCAATGATGAATGGGAAGCATTCATCAAGCAAGATTTTAGAGACCGAGCTGAGGCAGACGGGTATGATGTATATGATGACCCAGATGGCGATGGGTTTATCATTGACTTAGATGGTAGCTATAATCCAAACAACTAAGATAAAAGTTTACAGTTAAAATGCACCCAAGATAAGCAAGGGTGCATTTTTTCATGCCCTTTTTTAAAGTAAGAATAAAATTTATTTTTCATCAAAACAAGGAGGAACAGCATGGAAAAGCAACGCACAAGCAATCAGCATGATACCATATGTCGCCCACTGTGCGGACAGACGCAGGCGTTCTGGAGCGCAGACAAGCGCAACGGAGGTGGAGCGGTCGAGAACAGGACGGCGTAGCGTCCGAGCACAATGGCGCACTCCCCCAGAGGGGGAGGTTTGGGTCTAGTATTACCCCAAACCTTTGTGTTTTGTGTTATCCCCTCCAACCCCACTGTTTACAGGCTTTCCCAACTTCATATTCAATTTTCCACCTTGTGTTCGTGTTGAAAAACATGAACACTTTTTGTTTCCCCATTTTTTCCACTTTTTCCTGAAGGAATAAATATATGGAATAGATTATGCTTGTATCATCAATTGATATGAACCTTGACAATTTAATATGGAACTATTAATCAAGCATAATTTGGAGGTAAAAAAGATGAGCAAAGAGGAACTCAAAAAAATTGTGGAAGGAAAAACCGCTGAGGAACAAGAAATGATTCTCAGTCTGTTGGGTGAAGAAAAACTATTAGCCATGTATGGTGAACAGTTTATGTTGGAAACATTTGCAGAAGCAAATAATGCAAGATTTGCGCAAAAAATCATGCAACGAACTGGTTGTAAAAATGTATTTGTAAAAACTGTATTTGACAAGGGTCAAGCTTACCACATCACAAAGATTGAGAAAAATAGCTAACTAAATCAGTAATTATCTGGGGGATGAAAAAATCCCCCAAAAATATAAAGGAAATCTGAAATCAATATCTTAAATAAATTGCTATCATAACATTATCAAAAAAAATAGGAGGATTTAAAAATGAAAAATAATCAGAAGAAGTATACTTGTTGCTTATGTGGAGGAAAATTCGAGGGATATGGAAATAATCCTTATCCATTGGCAGGGAGAAGGTGTTGCAATGCATGTGATTGGAATTATGTTGTCCCAGTTAGGGAATTAATGCTTGATTTAGATAAAGAATATCAATTAGATGAAACTCCATATGATAGACTGAAACGATTGTTAAAAGAATATGGCTTCTAAAAAGTAACTGTCTGGGGGATGAAAAAATCCCCCAAAAACACCTTGATTTTCTGAAAGTAATATATATGGTTGAGTGATAGACTAACATCATCAGCTGATACATCAAATACAAGCTGTCCTATCGGCAACACGGGGAGATTGGAGCTAAACTATGAAATTAGAAAGCACGAAAAAGATTATCAATGGTGATGTATATAATATTGAGGAAGCAGAGAAAATCGCAGTTGGTACAAATCTGGCACTCGATGGTGAAGCTTCTATAGATGAACTCAGGTATTATGCCGAAACCAGAGGTGAGTTTGTGGCTGAAATACTCTATAAAACAGCAAATGGCTACTACCTCATATATAGTATTGGTGGAAATCGTAGTCACTATGCAGAGGAGTATGTAACTGGAATGGGAGCCGGAAGCGACATTCGGCTTGTTGATAAAAAAAATATTGTTTCTTGGATGGAACAATATAATCTAGTGGATGATTTTCAAAAATTTATGAGAAAATAACCAGCTGTATGGTATCATAATAACATGAGTTGTGGTACTCAGGTATTCGTAGGCTTCATAAAATTAAGACTGGGACGCCCATAGTGCTCAGCGCCGTTCCTGCGACTTGCGCTATCGCCCCAGCCTTAATCTCAATGATTAAGTGCTATACCACCAAGGAAGCGAGCGAATATCATTCTAAACAAAGGAGAATCAACAATGGCTATTGACGCATATACGAAAGACAATAATTTACATAAGTTATGTAAACAGTATCATGTAAGTTATGATGATGCATTACAACTAAAAATGGTTCGTCCAGATTTGAACGATATGGATATATAACACTTAAACTTCAATATTATGGACCGTAAT
>OLZF01000478.1_pt1 | contig 41166 bp, 68 predicted proteins | sample 1674391 | NCBI WGS metagenome assembly OLZF01 (sample SAMEA103958166, study PRJEB25191) | human gut metagenome | biome: human-associated habitat [ENVO:00009003]; feature: intestine environment [ENVO:2100002]; material: feces | place: Germany | collected 2013/2015
ATGGCATTTGTTGCACAGTTTAGGGCAACAATACAAAAAATTTTTTAAGAAGGAGCATAATTAGAAATGGCTAAAAAATCTTCCTTTAAAATACCAGGGCTTTCATTTAGCTGGAAACGTGCGCTTGGAATTACCAGCGCAAAACGCAAGATTGCAAAAGCAACGGGAATTCCTACAACAAAGGCGGGGCGGCAAAGAAAAGTCGGCAAGATATTGGGGATTAAGTGAACGCCATAGAAAATTATTTCATATAGTCCCCACCGCCCCCGCACCGGACGGTGGGGATTTTTTGCCGCCTATCGCCGTCACTGGCTCTTGGCCGCATACCCACAGTATCAGTTTGTTGTTTGGCAAGTCAATCCAAAAACCGGATAATATGCGATTAGCCGGTAAAAACAAACGGAGAGGTTTGCCCAAAATAAGGCAGGAGGGGAAGAAATGGGAAAAACTTTGCAGGATATTTGCAGAGAGGCAAAGGAGTACCAGCATCTTACCACGCAAGACTTAGCCGATTTAACAGATCTGTCATCGTCCACGATCAGCAATTACTTTTCTGCGTCGTCAAAGGATCCAAGCCTATACAAAATGGGGCTTATATGCGCCGCCCTCGGTGTGTCTATAGATGAGTATTTTGGTATCGTAAAGAGACCAACCACGGAGGAGCAGCTGGCAGAGGCCCACAGAGCAATGGCCGATGCAGATGCAAAGCATAGCGCAGCCCTACGCATTGCGCACTTGGAGGGCGGCATGGAGCAGCTGACCGGATCAGTGGCAAAGCACGAAAAAAAGGAGCGCGTATTGCAAATTTGGGTGTATATCCTGGCGTTTTCGCTGTCAATTGCCGTATCCATAATATTTGGATATTTGGCGTTTGATTCAAGCGTCCCGCACACAGGGCTTATCCGCAACGGGCAGATTACATCAATCGGCTGGATGCTATTTGCTCTGCTTGCGGTGGGCGTCGGTGTAATCATTGCTTCGCTGATTAATGTGCTGCGATATTACAGGCACCATCAAACTGATAAAAATATAGGGTAGGAGGATAAAAATGGGAAAAGCAATGAGGAGGGCCAACGGAACCGGGACAGTGTATAAGCTCGCCGGGCGCCGACGCAGGCCCTGGGTGGCTGCAAAGCAAAAAATCATTATAGGATATTACCCCACCAAAAAAGATGCTATAGCGGCGCTGGAACGTCTTGCAGGCAAGGATTTAACGGAGCGGTACAACATGACCTTTGCCCAGGTGTTTGACGCTTGGAAAGAGGAGCATTACAAAAAAATAGGGCCAAACGGTATAGAAGGCTATGACGGCGCATTTAAAATTTTTGCGCCGCTGCACGACCGGAAGTTCCGGGACTTAAAAACGGCGGATTTCCAGGGCGTACTGGATGCCCATATGCATAAATCCCATAGCACTGTGTCCAAGTATAAGCAACTCATAACGCAGATGTCCACATGGGCCATGCGCGAGGAGATCATCACAACAAATTTTGCAAAATTCGTCCAGCTCCCCGAAAACACAAAAAAAGAAAAAGAAACATTTACCGATGCTGAAATAAGCAAGCTGGAAGCGGACGGCAGCGACACCGCAAAAATTATCCTCATGCTGATTTACACAGGAATGCGCATAGGGGAATTGTTTTCCCTACCGGCTAAAGATTATCACAAAGATTATGTGGTCGGCGGTGAAAAGACGGAGGCTGGGCGAAACAGGATCATCCCAATCCGCCCCGAAGGGATCCCATACTTTGCCTATTTTGCAAATAAGGCTACTGGCCCACTGCTCATATCCGGCTATGCTGGGGAAAAAATCCCAGCAAACTTCCGCCGCCGGGATTATTACCCGCTTTTGGAAAAATTAAAAATCCAGCGCAAAACGCCGCACTCCACCCGGCACACCTATGCGAGCTGGGCGAGAAAAGCGGGGATTGCTCCGGAAACGCTACAGAGGATCCTCGGCCACGCCAACTACTCCACTACCGCAAATATATACGTCCATACATCAGCGGAGGAATTGGTGCAGGCCGTTAAAAAGGCGAAAATTTGTTAGTAGTTTGTTAGTTACCGACGGGAGCCAAGGCAAGCCCTTGCAAAATTGCTCTGCGAAAAGTTGCAAAATCGCAACAAATATTGTTATTCTTATTAACTTTTGTGTCTATATATTCAAAACGATTATAATTCACACGCAGGAGGTCACTGGTTCGAGTCCAGCAGTCTCCACCAAAAAAGTCCGGGAATCTCAAGGGTTCCCGGACTTTTTTATTTTTGCCAAGATTAACTTTGTTAGTAACGTGTTAGTAGTAGCGATTTAGGTTAGTTTTTTTAGGACGCTGTTATAAGCTTTCTCATTGACGATTTTTAGTGTGTCCATAAGCTCGTCCATAACTTCCCACGCCCTATCCTGCGCTACATTCCCGACCGCTTTCAAAAATTCACTGCCGGAGGGTTTTATTCTCTTGGCCGGCGCAGGCTCTGCAGAATACAGCATTGGGGGCGCTTTCGCCTGCAGTTGCTCCCCGCCGTGCTCGTTACGGATAATGTAGAGCGCCGCCAGTTTCTCATAGTTTGTCCAGCTCGATTCTTCTGTTTCAAGGCGAGCTATCCAGCGCTTGACCTCATTCTCGTCGACCATAGGGGTGCACCCCCTTTAGTCCTCGATCGTGTCCATGCAGCGCTGGATGGCTCTGCGGATGCTTTCGTCGTCGGCGTTGTCCAGCATTTCCTGCAACTGGCGTTTCATGTTGTCGATGCCACCATCACGGGAATAGTGGCCGCGCACATAATGCGTGCCGCGTCTCGCATTGGACATATCACGGTCATAAGCGCCGCGCATGCCCGACTGCCAGTCTCCGTCGCGGGAATAGCGGCGAGAATAGTCTTCATCGCGGGAATAGCCGCCGTCTTCCATCATCTCGATCTTATCGATGTTCTTGATGGTTGCTGTCAGTTTGTGGGCAATTTCCAGGTCACCCGCACCCAATTCGCCTTTTCGGGCCAGTTCGTCCAGCTCCTTGCAGAGCATATCCCGCAGTTCATACATAGATTTCATACCCATTGTGTTCTCCTTTCTCAGCTCACACGGTCGATGGTCAGGTTGCTATTGGCAAAGCTGACCGCCTCTGCGCTGGTGTTCTTTGCTGCCACGGTCACGCAGCAGCCGCGCGGCACTTCCACGATGGCGCTGACGTAGACGTTAAAATAGTTTTCCACCGCAGCCGGGGTGACGGTCGCCGTAGCTCCGTTGAGTGCTTCGCCGTTGACAGAAAGCGCCGTGGTGATCGCGCCTACCGTGCCGCCCGTGGGGACGGCGATGTTCGCGCCAAAGCTCACCTTAAAGCGTGCCTTGCACTGCTGCGTCAGCCCGCGCAGGGTGACGAGCCCGCTGCCCTCACGGTGGACGATGCAGGGCTTGCCGCAAGCCGCCGTGGAGACCATCGGAACATTCTGGCCTGCAGGGACGGTCACGATTCCGGGATTTACATATTCAGCCATAATTTCAGTCCTTTCATAAAATACAGCGGCAGGGCTATTGCCCCGCCGCTTTTGTTTAGTATCGGCACGGGGCCGACCATTTCCCAACATAGGGAAAAGCTACGCTATGCAGTTGTCAGCAGCCACAACAGGCAAACTGGTTGCAGCAATAGGGGTTCTGCACCGTGTAGGCCGGAATGGGAGAAGGCCGGAGCTGAGACACCAGATAACTGTTCTGCGCCGCCTGGCTTGCCGCCAGCTTCAAGCCCTGGTTCTCGGCCTGGAGGTCAGAGAGCTTGCTCTGCGTCAGGAAGTCGAGGATTGCGCGGCTGTTGCTGTTAGCGTTGTCGATGATGTCGCGGGTCGCGTTCTGCACGGTGTTGCGCGTGTCGCACGCCTGCGCCGCCATATCATAGCGCACCTGCGCGATAGCCGCGCGATTCTCGCAGCAGCAATTTGCGGCCTGCATCTGCATGGCGTTGAGCTGCTGCATCAGCGCCGCTTGCTGGTTGCTACGGGACAGCTCGGCCTGTGCAAAGCCGTTTGCCATCGCCATGTTGGTGCCGTTGACAAGCTGCGCCTGCTGGTAAAATCCGTCGCAAAGGCCCTGATTTACGCTGTCGATCTTGCGCTCGACATTGGCGAAATCAGAGGTCAGCACGTAGCCGTCTACGACACCGCCGGAATTGCCAGCGTTGTTGCCCCAGCCGTTGCGGCCCCAGCCGAAGAGGAAAAGAACGATAATCCAGATCCAGTTTTCGCCCCACATACCCATGCCACCGCCGTAGCTGTTCGCGGGCGCGACCGGCATAGTCATCATGGGAGCACCGTCGGAAAGAGACATATTATCTCCCCTTTCATAAATTTTATTTATCAAATCGTGGCCACGATAAGATCAATGGAATAAATGCTCGAACTGTTTTGCCATAGATTGAAGTTGGTTTAACTCTTGCTGGCTCATAGCCCCAGATTGCAAAAGCTTGTCGACCTCCGCTTTTGGGTTACCCTGAAAATTCGCCCTAAACTGTTGGAACTGCTGCAACATCTGCATAAAGCCGTTGCCGCCGCCGAGCGCTCCGAAAAAGGGATTATTCATCGTCATCGTCCTCCTTGCGCTTCTTCTTGCCCTTCAATTCGCCCACAAGCGCCGCCAGCGCGTCAAACTCCTTGCGGGTGACAAATTCCACGCCCGGCTTTTGCGGCGCGTTAGGGGCCGTTTCTGTGCGTTCTACGAGGTCATAAATCTTGAGCGTCGGTTTCCCGCTTGCGTCTGCCTGCTTGAGGTAAACGGTGGGGGCGGTGGAATCCCACAGCGCTACGGCAGAGTTGGGCGCGATGAGATAACCTCTTGCCTCCTGCTCTCCGCTTACCCACTGTACGCCGCCTTGCGCGATGGGGTTCTGTTGCCCTGGCTGCGACATAGGCTGCTGCATGGGCTGCATCTGTGGCTGCTGTATCTGCCGCATCTGCATGAGGTTGTCCGGCATCGGCTGTGGATAATAGGGGTTGAAATAGGGATATGCCATGTTCATTCCTCCGTTTCTTTGTCCCAGAAATAAAGCGGGATTTCGTTCTCGCTGTTCCAGCTGTCATAGATGATCCCGTCCTGAACGCACACTACATGCCCAGAGAGGGCGAGAATATATGTCCCGCGCGGGTGCTCATCGGCAAACCTGCCGACCGTGTAACAGTCTGGGCAAGTGTCCGGTATGATGTATCTCCGGTAGCCTAAGGACCGCAGATACGCGCCCCAACAGGCGTTTGCATTGGGTAAATCACCGTCCAAGTAGCCACGCATGCACAGCCGGAGATAAACCTCGCCCCAATCCTTTCCCGTGGCCTTACAGATCGCACGGACAGTGCAATCGGACACGTTTTTCCCGCAGGGATTTGGATTAAAATATTTATACATGATTGCAACCCCTATATAGGCTTTCAGCAATTTCCACATACGCTAAAAGCCCCTGGGGATCGTCTGCGTACAGAATGCAAATATCCTGCGCCATTTGCGCGGTAAACCCGCATTTGATTAAGCGCTCGTACATATTCCCGCCTCCTTGCCTCTATAATAAAAGAAATCCGGGCAAATAAACTGCCCGAATTCTGCCTTGATTCTGCAATAATGTAGTTACAGTGTACACCAATTGTGTGCAAAAACGAAAAATAGCCGCACCCAAAAAGGGTGCGGCTATTTTTAGGAATCGAATGCATCCGCCAGTTTTTGGTATGCGCGGCGGCGCAATTTGTAAAATCCATCTACGCTGATATGTAGTTTTGCCGCCGTCTGTACACAGGTGCGGCCAAAAACATCCACGTCAATTACACAGGTTTCCTCGTCTTCCGGTAGCCCTACCGCACGGATTGTTTCTGTGGCGCGGCATGGTGCCATAGTGGATAGTTTTTTGCGGATCCTTTTGTGCTGATCTATCATTTCCCACGGTGTGCCGTGGAGGTGCGGATGTTTAGCACGGGCGTGAGGCCGGCGTAGCGGTGTCCTCTGCGCCCTCCAGTGGATTTATTTTACCACTTATTTCAGCAGGAAATTCCAGCTATTGGAGCCCAAGATGCCGTCCACGCCGAGGTTGTGGTCTGCCTGCATCTCCCGCAGACCGGCCTCCATCTTGGGGCCAAAGAGCTTGTCGCCGCTCCAAATTTCATCCGGGTAATAGCCCTTGTCCTTCATCAGCAGCATGGCGGCCCGGACGTCATTGCCCTCCATGCCACGGCGCAGCATACGCAGTTCCATGTTGATCGTCTCCTCCTTCGTCGTCGGTGCGGGTGCGGGCTTGGGCTGCTCAGCCAGCAGCGCCTTGACGCTGGCCTTGAACGCCTCCCACTCCGCATTGTTCTTCCCTGCCATTTGCCGGGGGCAGGACTTCCCGGTCACGTCGTAGTGCCGCAGGACGTAGGTGTCCACGCCGGAGATGCCCAGCAGCTTGCACAGCTCCGCCGTCAGTGCCGCAGCGTTGGCCTTGGTGCGCTCGGAAACATGATAGTTCCCGGAGCAGCACATCTCGATAGAAATGCTGTTGGTGTTGCGGCAGAGGGGATGTACCGGATCGGAAGAGCCTACCGCCCACGCCCGGTCACAGACCGGTACGGACTGGTAAATGCTGTCCTCATCCACGAAGTAGTGTGCGCTGGCCTCCCGGTCGCCGCCTGCGAAATACTTGCAGTTGGCCTCGGCGGTGTCACTGACGTTGCCCGTGTAGTGCAGCACCACAAAGGCCACGTCCCGCCCGCCCAGCCGGTCATAGGTCTCCTTGCTGGCCGGGATGCTGGTGTTGATGGGGATGCCGCACGCCTTGGCAATGGGATATGCGGCAGTGATGCGCTTACCCATATCTTACTCCCCCTTGCTGAGCTGCTTGACAGCCTGATTGATGCCGGTGGCCGCCAGACCGCTGACAATACCCACGGCAATGGCGGTGATGGGATCACCAGCCGGAAAGTCCGGGATGGGTGCCAGATAGTAGCTGACAGCCCCCAGCAGACCGCCGCAGACCCCGCACAGGATGGGGATCCACTTGTCGTCCATGCTGCTGGCCTTGCCCACCAGCCCCACGAGGTAAGTGATGACGGTGATAACCGCCACGCTTGCGATGCCAAAAGTTTCCATAATTGCTCCTTTCCGTGCCCGATTCGGGCACACAAAAAATGTTGATAAGTCTTTGGTTATCGGTTTAGTCGGTATTGTACATTCACTGCCGTCTCCTTTCTTTTTTACCCCCCAGTATAATCGTAAACGATGGTGGCATTGCTCGCACCCCAAGGAGCATTTGCTACTTGCCCCTGCGACCACGGAACATAAATGGTAGACAGTTTTGGGCACCCGGAAAATACTCCACCAGGAATTGAGGATACCGTGCTCGTAAATCTAACCGTTTCCAATCCAGTACAATTGGCAAATGCATAATCTCCGATTGTAGTGAGTGCGGGGGGAAGGGTTATTGATGCGAGACCTGTACCCTGCCTAAATGCATAAGCTCCAATCGAGGTCATTCCAGACGGGAAGGTCGTCAATGCTAGCTTTGGGCAGTACTGAAATGCGGCTGTTGGTAATGAAGTAATCCCAGAAGGGAGACTTGTCAATGCGAGCCTTGGGCAATTGTTGAATGCATACTGTCCGATTGATGTAACCCCAGAAGGAAGGGTCGCCATTGATAGTTGGTAACAATTGAGAAACGCAAAATCTCCGATTGATGTAATCCCAGAAGGGAGACTTGTTAGTGCCATCTTTGAACAATTCCTAAATGTGTAATCTCCGATTGAGGTAATTCTAGAAGGAAGACCTGTCAATGCGAGACTAAAGCAATCCCTAAATGCCTGGTCTCCAATTGAGGTGATTCCAGGAGGGAGGCTTGTTAACGCTAGCTTTGAACAATCAGAGAATGCAAAATCTCCGAGTGAGGTAATTCCGGGTGGGAGACTTGTTAATTGGAGCTTTGGGCAGCGATAAAAACCATTATCACCAATTGCAATTACATTGTCTGGCATATCTACTGATGTCAATTCCGCCAAATAAGCGAATGCATACTCTGGAACAATTGTTCCCCGAAATTTAGCAGTAAACACTCTACCAGAACTGTCGAGGGACGTATACTCTATATAAGGGCCTGTCGGTGGTGCCTCAAGGGCGCCGGTCACGCCGCCGATCACCACATCCTTCTTGATGTTCTCGGGCAGCATAGTGTCCGGTTTTTGTACCGTCACCTTACGCATGCCTCTGGCGCTGGTGGGCAGGATGACCTGATTGCCGGAGGGCATAGACAGCTCCACCGTCCGCTCCTCGGTAGCAAGCACCTCCATCACCTGACCCATGTTGACATCCAGGTCAGCGCCGGGAGAAAAAGTTACCGCAAACTCGATCATAGCGCACCATCCCGCAAAATACGCTCCACAGGCACCGTGAATACCTGGGATGCCATGCGCTGACCGCCTACGCCCACCCGGAGCTGTATCTTTGCGTCAATGCCTCTCCCGGCAGTAAGCGACAGGGTCTCGGCCTCCGTCAGTGTGCATGAGACAACATTCCCGTCCAGCTGTACATCCGACAATGCTTTTTCGATTTTAACCTGTCCGGCCTGCGCTACGGCCAGCGACAGCACCGTGATGCTCCCTGTGTCAATAGGGAGCCGGAATGTCAGCGTGGGCGTTGTACCTCGATACATGGGTATCCCTCCTCATACTTTAGATTTGCGATGCTCAGCGGTTGGGCAGTCTTTCCAAATCCGCTATCCTGTGATTGGCGACCTTGATCTGCTCCTCCAGCACTGGAACGCGTCGGGCGAAGTTGTTATGCTCCCGAACTTCCCGTGTCAGCTCGTCCAGCTTGGTGTCGGTGACGGCCTGCTGCGTGTCCAGCTTGGCCTGCACATCACGGGTGGTCTTGTTGCTGGTGATGATTACCCCCAGCAGCGACAGGCCGCCGGTGATGAGAGCTACGACGATTGTTTCCATTCAGTAATTTCCTTTCTCCTCTGGGGCTATGTTATAAGGTGGTATCACCTCCTTACACCCCCATTTTCCATTGACCCGCAGCGAGACAATTAGGCTGTTCGCCGCCAAGCATACACCGCCAGATATGGCGGCATATTGTTATGAGCCTTCCCTCCGCCGGTCGCACCGGTTGCCGTGTTTCGGCTGATGTCAAATGCCGCCGATGCGTAGGGATAGTACCGCCCGCTGCCGCTCTGAACGCCCATATCACCCACGGTGAACGCCTTCTGGCTGTTGGTGATAAAGCCGTAATACCCCGGCTGATTGGCCGGATTGTGCGTATGGCTCGGCATCTCATTTGCGGTCAGTGTATGCGCTGCTTCTCCGCCGCTGGCCCCAGCTGCGTATGTATCACCCGCAGCCAACAGGAATACATCCTTTATGCGTTCCCACGTCCCGCCTCCAAAAAGATCGACAGGGTCGGTGGCCGCAGTGGAGATATATACACTCCCCACCGGATGTGCATAATCCAGCAGCGTCGTCCCTCCTACCGCCAGTGTGCCGTCTATTTGTACATCCCTATCAAAATAAACATCCAGCCCCACTTGAATTGCGTTTGCCTTGTCACAGAGACGGCCCAGCCCCACAGATAGCAGATGCTTTGCCAGATGGTATAGAGCATACGCTGCCGGGAGGTCACGCAACGTGGAGCCAATGCTTTCAAAGGCATCGGTTGCCACAACCCGAACTTCGTAGCGTTTGCTTTTGTCTGCGGCAAACACGGCAGAAATATCAGCAGGATCGTAGTTTCCCGCCGCCGGTCGGCCTGCCGTAGTCCAATCTTCAGCGCCGACTTCCCTATACTGTACCGCATATGCTGCGGTGTTTTTGGCAGAAAGAGAAGTAATGGCCCCGGAGAAAGTCACCTTGCCATAAGTTCCAGCCCGGTTTGCTGTGCCATCGGCATTGCAACGGGCGGCAGAAATAGCAGTAATTGCTGGTTTGCTGTAAGCAAGGACAGTGATACTTTGTGTCTTTGTAGTCGTGCGCCCCCGGCTATCTGTGACAGCACAGGAAACAGTCAGTTCGCCAGAACCGGGCAGATAATCCGTTGTACCACTGGCCGATGTCGCAGCGTAAATGCTGCCCACCTTGATACTGTAAGACTTGATGGAACTGCCCTGCACCCCGGATGCGGTGATATCTACCTTGACCTTGCTACGCAGCTGCACATATCCACCATAGGTGTCGGACACTCCTGTTGGATCGCTGATTGCAACAGACAGGGCCGGAACCACGGTTGACGGCACAGCAAGCTTAACAGCCGTTGACCACGCCCCAACATAGGTGCTGCCGTTGTACGTCTTGACCGTGAGTGTGAGCGCCACAGTCTCTGCGTTTGGCGCTTGCTGTGCCAGAGACACAGGCGGCGCATTCCAACTGTACGATGTGCTTACATTCTCTGCAATCAGTTGATCCTTGACGCTGCCGCATGTGTAATAGAGTTTGTGCTTAAAACTGCTGCTGGCCCGCTTGATGGTGATGGTCAAGGTCTCCCCCAGCGTGGAGCCGCTTGTGGTGGCCGTGGACGCTCTTGGAATGGTGGTCAGCGTCACCGTTTCCGACAAGGACAAATGGCGTGGCGTGTAGGAGCTGTCAAAGCCACAGTCCCACTCTGCTGTCAACGCAATGCTTTTCGTGCCGTCTGCATTATGGCTGACTGTAATAGTCTTGCTGCCCAGTTTGTACCATCCGGTGGAACTGTAATTATACGGATTCCAGCGTTTTTCGCCCTGAAGTATATAATACGCTTCGCCGCTGCTCTCGTTTTGGGAATATCCGGTTCCGTCATATACCCACAAATTAAGACTTAATGTACTTTTGTTGTCTGCGATAGACTGGCCTGTGATTGACCAATCCAGACGCAAGCGCCAGCCTTTGTTTGTGCTGCTGTAAATGGACGCCATGTTCTCAACTCCTGTCAACTGGCAATTACATCGCCGTTTTCGTCCTCCGTCCAAACCACGTTTCCGATGCAGAGGATAGATACCTTGATACGCATTGCTTCCACGCCCTCTGCGGTGATCTGCAACTCCGGTGTGTTGTTGCGGACAAACTGCAACACATCATTATCCAGCCGCAGCAGGATTTCATTGCCCGTTTCGCCAATGATTAGGCCGTCAGACGTAAACCGGAAAGCCTTTGTGATCTCGCTGTACTTGCTTTGCAGATCGCCGTCCACCTTGTCAATGCGCTCGGTTACCTTAGTGATGTCAATGCTCAGCTGGTCAGTCAGCACAGACAGCTTTGTGCTGACCTCCTCTTTGTAGCTGTCAAAATCCCCGGTTTCTACATAGTTTTCCAGAGCGGACAGGATGATGGAGTTGACATTCTGCTGCAGATCGGTAATCTGCTGGTGTGTGGCCTGAATCACTTGGCTTGAAGATTCGTCCACCCGCTCAGAAATCTCCTGCCGTGTGCTTTCGATGCGTTTATCCGTTTCACGCTTGGCATCTATCTGCGCCCCCGTGTAGGTTTGCTGGGTAGCGCCCAGCGTGATTTGTGTGTTGCCGGGGTCAAGAATATCCGGGGCCAACTCCATTAGCGGATAGGACGCGCTGTAGCCGTGCGGAGTGCTGAAAAGGGCCGTCATCCGGCCCACCCGGAAATGCTGGATGCCATCTTGCCATCCCAAATCCACCGCCGTGCAGGTGATGGTCTCCGGCATGGACAGGCCATTGTCAGCAAGTGCCGCTTTAGCCTTGGTCTGCAGGTTAGCGGCAATGGTCACATCATCCCATTTGACGTGCCGGGTAATGCGCCCGTATGTGGCCACGCCAGACTTGCTATAAATAGTAAGCCCGGATTTAACAAGGTCATCTGTCAAATCACCATCTGACAGCGCTTCGATGGTCAAGCCGTCCTTGCCCTCTGGCAGAATAGCGGTGTAAATGTTTGTTCCGTCCGTCTCGCTGGAAAGGTCAAGGAGATTTTCAGCAAATTCCACAGACTGCGTATTTGTGAGCGGCAACGCAGCGTAATAATCCAGATAGTTCCCGTCATCCTCATATCGGATCAGGAGATACCCGCCCAAAGCCGATTTAATCAGCTTGTCGGATATCGTGGACATTGCCGTGGCGTACTCCTTGGAGCTGCGTGTGATGTAATTGTTCGGGTCTGTTACGGTACACACTCCGGGCCTGATCTGCTGCTCTGCGGACACTTGGCTGTTGTGCTGCCCTAAAATCCAGCGGAAGAAGAAGTCAACCACATTCCCGCTTGCGGCTGCGGCCTTATAAGCAGTGTCATTCTCGAAATCTTCCGGAAAGTTGAACGGTGGGATGATGCTGTCATTCAGCGCCGCCATAATGCCCTCTGTTGCGATTTTATGTGCTCCGTAGAAGTCTTTTATATCGCTGGTTATTCTCCCCCTATATATAGGAAAAGTGCCGTCCAGCAGCTCCACAAGGCCGCTCATGCGCCGAAGATTGCTTAAATACGGATGGTCTGCGTCCACTGTGAAGGACATTTCCCCGGCCTTGCTGACCGCCAGCTTCACAGAGGGGTCACGGACGATTAGTTTTTCATCCGCAAGGCGCGGGTCATACAGGATATAGTTTTGATATTTTAGTTGGTACATTACAGGCTGGCCTCCTGATATGTAACGGTGATGCTACCGGTGCCGCTGGCCACCTTCGCCTTCAGGCTGTTGCTGCCAGCCGCAAGCCGAATGGCGGGGAAAATGTGATCTCCAGCGCTGGCATTGATGGTGTTGTTGTCCCAAAGTAATACGGTATCTTGCGCCACCGTGATTGTGGGAATAACCGGGCGGCTTTCATTCGGTAGCGTAAGCTGTTTATATGCCGTTCCCAAATCAGCCCGCGTCACAGTTGTTTTCTCTTTCTTGTATTTCCACGGATCGCAATCAACAGTAACGGGAATTGTCTGCTTTATTTTGACAAGCTCCACCTGCCCAACGGAGCACCGCCCACTGTAATAATGGGCGGTGTCCTCGGGGAAGGTCACTTTCACGCGCTTGCCGTGGACTTTGTTGCAGAAGTCAGAAAGCGTGGCAGGCCATTTCTTGCCACTCACCGTGTCCACGCCGGTGAGTATCAGTGCAATGGTGCGGTTTTTGTAGGTCACTTCGCCGGTCAACACTTCGGAAGCGTCCAGCAGGCCATCCCGGCCCGGAACATCAATCATATTCGTGCGGACTTCCGGCAGAGAAATGGACTTGCTTGCAAGCAACAGGCCGTATTCTGCGTAAGTGTCTTTTCCGTCAAAAAATACTTTTCCTATCATACAGCCCTTGCCCTCCTCGCATTGATTTTGGCCAGTTCTTCATCCATGCCGGGGGCAAGCAAACCGACAACCTGACCGCTGTCCATGATGACTTTCATATTTGCCAACATAGGTAAATACTGTTCCAGCAGCATTACAATTCTGCCGGAATCGCCGCCACCGCTTGTGCTTGCCGCTCCGTAAGAACCGCTTGTATAGTGCCTGCTGATGTTCGCATCTGCGGTAATTGTGCCAGCGTCAAAGTCCATGATGTTTTCAATGTCCTTTTTTACGGACTTGAATTGATCGTCAAAGCCCTCGCCCAGACCTTCGGCCATAAAGCCGCCGATGCCCGCAAAGACCTTGGACGGGGATGCAATACCAAGGATTTTTTTCACACCGCTAACCAGCCCATTTACCTTATCACTGAACCAGCTTTTTATATTGCCCCACATTCCGGCGATGCCGTTTTTTAAGCCCCGAACGATGTTTTTACCGATGCCGCCCCAGTCATAGTTTCTGATTGTGTCGGCAATGGCAGCGATAATGCGCGGGACGGCTGCAATCAATTCCGGGATTGCCCCGATAATGCCGGTAATCAGCGATACAATAATCTGCGGCCCTGCAAGGATGATCTTGTCAAGGTTGTTCACGATGCCGTTGATGAACGCAATAATCAGCGTAGGGACTGCCGCGACCAGCTCCGGGATGCACTTGATAATTCCGTCAATCAGCGCAAACAGAAGATCAATGCCCATCTGGATGATGTTGGGCAGCTCCACAATGATTGCGGCGAGCAAGTTGCCAATAATCAGAGGTACTGCCGCGATAAGCTGCGGAATCGCGTCAATCAGGCCCTGCGCAAGCGTCGTAATCAGCAAGATTGCCGTTTCAATGAGTTGCGTCAAAAAGTCCGGGCTTGTCAGCATCTGCACAATCGTCATGGTCACTTGCACAATGCCGTCAATAAGCGTGGGCAGGTTTTCTATCAGGCCATTCGAAAGGAAGAAAAGAATGTCGATTGCTGCTTGCGTAATTGCAGGTAGGCTATCAATGATACCCTGTCCCAATGCGCCGACAAGCGCAGCCGCCGCCTGCAAAAGCGAAGGCAGGTTGTCTGTGATGGTTGTTATGACCATCGGAATAATAGTGGTAGATGCAGATGTAACAAGCTGTGAAATGCCGCCCAAGATGGCACTAACGCGCGGAATAATATTTCCAGCCGCCGTCTCCACGCTGCTGACAAAATTGCCAATCAGCGTATCAAGGTCTGCGTTGTCGTCTGCAATGCCGGTTATCAGGTTTGCCCATGCGGCTTTTGCCGACCCACCGCTGCCCTCGATGGTGCTCGCTGCCTCTGCTGCCGTGGTGCCAGTGATGCCCATTTCCGTCTGCACCACATGGATGGCATCTACGATGTCGGAGTAGGACGAAATATCAAACTTCTGCCCAGACAGCTTCTCCGCGTCCGCAAGCAGACGCTCCATTTCCTCTTTGGTGCCGCCGTAACCGAGCTTTAGGTTGTCCAGCATGGTGTAGTTCTGCTTCGCAAAACCCTGATAGGCGTTCTGTATCATCTCCATGCCGGTGCCCATCTTATTGGCGTTGTCTGCCATGTCGGTGATGGCCTGATCCGCCTTCTGAGCTGCTTTATCCGTATCTCCGCCAAGGCTCTGGAGCAGGGAGGCCGAGAAACTGGTCACCGTGTCCATATATTCGTTGGCGCTCATGCCAGCGGTCTTGTATGCGTTTGCGGCGTACTGCATCACGGTGTCGGCAGAGGACTTGAAAAGCGTTTCCACGCCGCCGACCAGCTGCTCATATTCGCCGTAGCTTTGGATCGCTGCTTCGCCAATGTTTTTTACCGCGCCTGCAACAGCTTTCACGCCAGCAACAATGGCTTGCCCTGCAATATTCGCTTTCAGCACATCGCCAAAGCTCAATGCCTTTTCTTTGGTATCCCCGAGGTTTTTATCTACTTCGCTCGTGTCAACGCTGATTTTGACAAAAAGGTCTAATAAATTCATTTTCTCACCACGCTTTTTGGTTTTTTTGGTGAAAAGCCCTTGAAAAGTCAAGGCTTAAGTAGTATAATTTCAGGAAAGGAGGGTTTTGCCATGATCAATTTCAACAAAGATTCCGCATTTGACTTAAAGCCTATTTCCATTGCCGAAGTCCGCGACGAGGTCAACGGTCTTTTGATCGCGGGCGAAGAGATCGCCTGCGCGTTCAAAACGATCCGCGACCAGCTTATCTTCACCAACAAGCGCATCATTTCCGTTGACGTGCAGGGCATCACCGGAAAACGGAAATCGTTCAGCTCCATGCCCTTTTCCAAGGTGCAGTTCTTTGCTATCCAGACACCCGGCCTTGTTGAGCTGATCCCCGATAGCGAGCTTGTCCTGACGTTCTCCAATGGCTTTACCGCCAAATTTGAGTTCAAAGGCGATACCGACATCGGGAAGATCGGCCGCATGATCTCGGAATACGTCCTCAAATAACGCCTATCCCTCCGCCGCCCCGTCAAGGGCGGCTTTTTTTATCGTCAGCCCGCACCGCGCGACAATATCGGCGGTAATCTCTTCGCACGTTCTGTTGTCCTGCTTCTTCGGCTCAATAATGTCCGCGTATCGCGCCTTGATGTAGTTCCCGCCCACGTATTGCGCTGTGTTTTCCGCAACCACGCGCAGCGCGTCCGTCACATAGATGCGGTACGCCTCGGTTTTCGCTCTCTCATTGAGCCGCGCCACGCAGTACCGCAGGAACGGCTTTATTCGTCTTTGCCCTCGGTATTCTCCTGCGCAGAGCCAGAGGCTTTCCCGCTCTGCGCTGAGAGAAAAAGTGCGCCGAATGCTTCATCGGTCAAAAGTTCCGTCGCATCGCGCATCAGCTTGACGAGGTTCAGAGCACCCTTGTAGCTCTCCGCGCTCACGCCCTCAATAGAGGCAAGAATTGCGATGATGTCGCCCTTGTGGCCCTTGAGCAGCGCAGGGAGCGCTTTTCGCGCCCGCTGCATCATAAACCGCTTCGCCGTCATGCCCTCCGGCAGCTTTTCACGCCGAAACATGGCAGAGGCTTTCTTGTCCTCCGCAATGTTGGCTATGGGGTCGATGATGTCCGCGATCACATCAAATACGCGGTCTCCCTGGATATCAGAAAGTTTCATGCTGTTTCCTCCGTACCCGCCTTGATGTAGATCTCATACGGGACCTTGTCCTGCTCCGCAAGAGAATAGTGCGCCGTAAATTCAAAGGCAAACTGACCCTTGGCCTTATCTGCCGTCTTGAGCTGGAAACCGCCCGTGGAAAGCGCGTTTAGCATATGGATAGCGATAAAGCCGCCGTTTTTCGTGCCGTTCTTGTCGGAGTAGTCGCCTACCAGCCAAATGTCGGTAAAATCGCTGTCCTTGAGGTCCGTGCGGGGAACGACCTTCGTCGTGTCGCTGGCATCAATGTCCGCCGCACCGCACAGCAACTTTGCCGTTTTCGTATCGGCGTTGATAAACGTGCCAGACATCTTCGCCTCCACCATATCCTGCCGCTTAAACTCCTTCATGTTCTTCGGGCAGTTGTCAATGTCTTCGCCAAAGTCGGTGAAAGTGGGCGTTGCCGTAAAGTTCACACCGCCGGTGGTTGCACCGATCTGGCCAGCCGCACCGATCTCCCCGGTAGACGGCGTAAAATCGGTGGTCAGAATACCGGCGTTGATCTGCAATTTCTGAAATGCGTCAGAAGGAATTTTCGTAAATTTCATAGTTTCGTCCTTTCATCAGTTCTGCGACAGATATTCAACCGTGACGTTGAGGTACCGCCGCTTGATGTTTTTGTTGCTCTCGTCCGCAATGTTCTGGCACCACGGAGACCCACGCTTGATCCACATAGCCCCGCCGTCATAGGGCACCATACAGCCGCCCATACCGATGGCGTCGGAGATCTCCTGTGCCTTTGCATTGGGCACCGCCTCGCCTTCCGTGTAGTACCAGAGGTTTACCGTCAGGCCGATTTCCCCGCTCTCCCACGAGCCTGTAATAAGTTCATAGGTCAGCCAAGGGAAGGTCGCGTCTTCCGGCACATTAGAGGTTGGATACGCCGGGAGAAATTGAGAAAACCATGCGTGGAGCGCCTTATCCTTTGTCATTTCGGCAACTCCCTTCGTTCCGCTGTGAAGAATTTCAGCGCCTTAATGGTCGCTCCCGCAGACCTCGGCGCGGCCTTTTCCTCGGGGTTAGAGGTCACGCGGTAAGTCAGCCCTGTTTCCGCGTCACGGAAATAATCGTTGTACTCGATGGGAACGCGCTGATTGACCAGTGCGGAATATACCGAGGTAACACCGTCCTTTTCCGCTTTTCGCGCCTCCATCGATGTGTCAAGAGACTGGTAATTGAGGAACTCCGCTCCCTCTTCCCACGCGGTGATGTAGCCGCCCGCTCCGTCAGGCGTGCGCTTTTTCTCCATCAAAATGCACTTGTGGGCAAAATCGTCCAGTAAACTCACGGTTCCACCCCCTTGAGCTTGCGCCAGTCATTTAACCGGCCTTTAAAAGCGCCCTGCCAGCCCGTCCCGGCGCTCGTGTCGGCATTTCCGCCGCTTGCCTTTGTGTAACTGTACCCGCCGAAGCTTTCGCTCGTGTACGGGCTTAAAACGGCTTCACCGTTTTTTTCTTCCCATGCGGCGATATCTTCGGCAAGCACAACCACAGCCTTCGGAACAGCCAACACCCACACCGTTCCGGTAAAGGTTTCATCCGTAAGGTCAGCCGCCGGATATTGATGCAGACCGTCATTAAACACAGAGCCGCAGATGCGGAAATATTGATTGTTCAGGAGAAAGGGCAGCGCAATGCTGCCGTTCTCCACGGCAAACGTGCCCTCGTGAATCTCCACAAGGAACCAGTTGTTCAAGTGCCGTAAGACTTGTTCAAGCATTACGCTGCCCTCCTATTTAGCCCGCGCCGGCCACAGAAACGGTAGCCACGGCAATGCCGTCCAGATACTCTGCCCACAGTTTCATACCCATGATGGCGTACATATCGCCGGTGGCGCGGCTGTAATCGCCGTCCACATGAACGCCGATCAGATTCGTCTCGCCCTTCACGGTGTAGTTCAGGCCCAGCTTAGCAAAGTCGCTGTCACTGGGATCCACATAGTACAGGTCGATGTTTTCAACCGGCAGTGCGATCACCGTCTTGGCCTTGATGTACTTATCGGGCAGCAGGAACAGGGTGCGGTAGCCCATGAAGTTCTCCACATAGTTCAGGCCGAACATGGTCTGCACGGTGATTTCCTTATCGCCCAAGTAATCGTAAGCGTCGATAATGTTGGCGAAGCCTACCACCTCGGTCACGTCCTTATCAAGACCCGCGAACTTTTCCAGAACCTTGCCCTTGGCCATAGCCAGCGCACGCTGCCAGGTCTTCTCGGTCAGCTTCAGCGTGCCGGTGCCGAGGAAAGTGTAGAAGTCGGTCAGAACCTTGTTCTGCAAGGCCACGAGGAACGCTTCGTCGGTCTTTTCCACGGCAACGTCGGCGCCGTACTTCGCCACGCTCTCGATGGTCACGCTCTTGGCGTACTTGGAAATGTCGATATCGCCGTATGCAACAGGATCAACCTTCATCTTGGTGAAGGGGATCTCATCGCCTTCGGCCACGGCGCCGCCCTTAAGATCGCCGTCCACGCTGGCTTTGTAGGAAACCAGCTTCGTGCCGGGCGCCTTGCGGATGGGACGCATGATGCCCATGATGTTGCGCAGTGCGTCCCAGTTATCAGCGAAGCGGGACACGAAATCCACCTCTCGTGCGGAAGTGGTAAACTGTGCGGAAGTTGTAACGTTAGTTTTCGCAGCCATAAATAGCTCCTTTCAAAAAATCAGTTGTTTTCGCTTGCCATCAGATCAGCAAGCGCTTTCTGGCGCTCCGCCGTGGACATCACATAGCGGCCCTTATCGTCCTTCTTGTAGATGTCCTCTCGGGATTTTGCGCCGCCGGTGTTTGCCGGGGGGTTGGCGGGATTCGCTCCGTGCGTCTGTGTGGTGGAGACAAGCCCCTTGTAGGTGCCGTCTACGAGTGCATCAAGGCTCTTGGTGTCCTTGATCTTGTCGCCGTCCATCTCCAATGCGGCCATTTCTTCGCCACAGCCGCGCATCGCAAGGTCCAAATTCGCACCGGTGATGTTTTTGCTCTCAAAGTAAGCACGCACGGCCTTTTCCTTTGCCGCCTTGCTTTCCTTTGCCGTGATGTCGGTCTTAAAGGCTTCAAAGGCCGAGTGTTCCTTCTCGTACTTCTCCTTGTAACCGCCGTCACCCGCTGCCTTGAGGTCGTCCAACTGCTTCTGAACGCCGGGCAGCTTCTCCGCATCGGCCTTGTAGCGGGTCACATCCGCCTTGAGGCCGTCCACGGTGTCGGTATGCGCCTCGATGATGGTATCAACCTGCTCATCGGTAAGCCCCATACCCTTCAAAAGTTTTCGTGTAAGTGCCATGACACTATCTCCTTTTCTTCGGTTCCGTTCCTTCGGAAACGATAGTTTTATAAAAACCGCTGTCCTTTGCGGTAATTAACAAAAAGAGCCAACTGCATACAATTTGTAAGCAATTAGCTCCTATTTCAGTTCGTCCTCCAATATCTTCCGGTATTGGATGGCATGGTCGGCGGCAGCAGGTTTCAAAAACGGCTGTGCCTTGTTGCCACGCGTGTAATGCCAATTTCCCTTTGCGTCCTGATACACCCACGGTGTAGGCCGTCCGCCGCCGCCCTCGGCGTAAATGCCGGTGCCAAGCTCAACATAAGCGGCATACTCGTTGTCCGTTCCGATGATTGCCGCCGGTTCCTGCTCGTCTACCACATGGGTAATGCTGTTGCGCAGATTGCCGGTATCCACGGGGCACAGCTTTTTCGCATATCCCTCTGCCACCAGCCCGCATTTTTCAAGCCCGCGCAGCAGTGCCGCTTTGATGGCGGCAGAGACTTCTTTGCTGTTGTCGGTGATTTCAACGCTCATCACAAAATACCTCTTGACTTTTTTACGGGGATTGCATATACTGACAGTGAGGAAACTTATGTTTCCGTTTTTCGAGCCGAACCTCTTCCCGTTACTGGAGGGGGGGCGGCTCATTTTTTATACCTTCGTGCGAATAGGAGAGAACCGTTCTCTTCCAATGCAATCACATCAAAACCGAACCCAGTGCTAACCACGCTGCGAACTGCTCTATCATCTACAATGCGTATAAGCTCATCGGTATTGATGGATCCTATGCACTGTAACACAACCCCTCCAGGAGTTTTTGCAATCTGCTTTGTGGCTTTTCGAATCGCCATATCTGCCGCTTTCGCTGTTGATATACTTTTCAATTCCCACTGTTTACCGCGCCACAGGTAGTCCGGCGTTTTTATCCCCTGCGCATTCGCTTCTTTCAACAGCACGAACTTCCCGCCGAATTGATCTCTGAGTTGGTTTGCAACTTCGATTTCGGTCTTGTGCCCTTTTATGCGGTATCCGTTCTCGTATCGCACCTTACCCATGCGGGGCTTGGCGGAATCTATGTATTTCTTCGTAACATCCTTTGCAGATTTTTCGCTCCCCATGTGATATGGGGATAACTGTTTGCCGCTGTATCCCTGCTTCGATGCTTCCCACTGCGCATATGTCATGTCAGATATAAGCCCGTCGCGTGTCCTACGCAGCCCGTCTGATGTATCTACCCCATCCACGGCGGCAATCAGCGTACAGCGGCAGTTATATATCTCCCACGGTGGTCCTTGTGGGTCGCCTGGAAAACGACAACCGTTAGAAAACTTCTTGTCCTGCGCCACTTGTTCGCCGTCAAGCATGGCATGAGAGTGGCGTGTACGCGCGTCCAGCGTAGCCAACCATTCTTTTTTGAGCTTTATCCCCATCTTCTCCGCCGCTGCGTAGCTGTCCATGCGTCCGGCATTCTGTGCGCCGGTCACGGCTGTACGAGCGGTGCGGATGGCGGAATCGCGGCTCATGGTGGTAATGCGCTTTTGCAAATCATCCGCCATGTGCTTGATGCTCTTTCCCTGCAAGATGGAGCTGGTGACGCTTGCCGTGATTTGCTTCTTGCCATACGCGAGGTCGATGCCGCGTTTCAGTGCCCTGTCCTTTGGGTAGTACGGCATTAAGTCCGGCTGCTCTACCATAAGCCGCTTTACCGTCTGCTCGTCCCACAGGTCAAAGCCGATATTCCCGGTGACACGTTCAATGGTGTAAGCCGCATAATTGCGGTTCAGGCTGTAAATACCCGGCGTCGCATCGTTGGTATAGGACACCGCCACAGCGTTTGCATCGGTCGCCCTCTGCGCAACCTTGTTGCGCATGGCCTGATAGCGTTCCCCGCGCCCGATCTGGTTGAGCCGCCATTGTTTATAGTCGGCCTCCGTCCATTCCTTGCCGTTCTGCACGGTGCCGATCAGAGCCTTCATTTCCTCGTCGCGCTTTTTGAATTGCTCAAAATATGCGTCGATGGTAGCTTGCAGTTCTTTCCCCGCCTCGCGGTATAGCGTTGCAATACGCCGCTCCAGCTTCGCAAGCTCCTTATCGGTCAGCTTGTGTCCGAGGTCACTGTTCGCCATCGCCGTTCACCTCCGGCGCATCCGGTTCCGCAAAGCTCCGGTCAATCTCTTCTGCCGCCTTCCGCTTTGCCATGTCCTCGTACTGGTCAATGTCGCCGTTGATCGTCAACAGCTTCTTTGTAATGTACTCGTCATCGTAATACGCCGCGCCCAGAAGGATGTTCTGCGTTTCCTCGCTCTTGTTGATGATCTGATTACGCGTGTAGCTCGGCTTGTCCTCAATGCCCGCAAGACGCAGGATTTCCACAATAAACCGCGTGACCTCGAATTCAAACTTATCCGTTTTCAGGTCCAGCGGCACATAGCTGGCCTTGATTGCGGTCGCCGTCTGGTTCCCGGCAGATACCGCCGCCGCGTCAAAGCACTGGAAATCCTCGTACAGCTTTTTCTTGAGCATATCAATGGTGCTGCTCGTGCCCTCATACGGGGCCTCGATGGTTTTGCTCTCCACCTTCGCGCCATCGTCGCCGTTGGCGTGGGCAACATGGGTGGTTTTCAAGCGCTCCACAAACTTTGCATCGTCGAGGTCGTCCATGCCGTTGCAGTTAGACAGCACCCAATAAATCAGGTTGCCCTCATCCACATTGTTAACCATGTTCGAGGACGCCAGATCCAGCGCGTCAATGGTGTTGCGCTTGCCGACGATTTCGGAGAGACACCGCTTGTTGTTTTTCAGCGGGACGATGGGGAAACTCGGATAATTCCCGCCGTCGTAAATCTCTGTTTCGCCGACTTCCGCCTTGCGCTCGATCAGCTTATAGCTGCGCTTTGGCTGCATGACGGCCATATCCTCGCCGCTGGGCTGGAAATACTCGGTAAAGCCGTCGATCTCATACAGCGTCGCTCTCATAGGCTTATCCTGTGCCACCTGCCAGAACCGGATACCGGCTTTCATCGCGCCGTCCTCTTCATCATAGAGGGGGACGAACTCAAGCAGGGAGAACACCCGAAGATGCGTCAGATCCCAAAAGCCGAAGGATACGCCTGCGATTTTCGCCGCCCGCGCCGCATCCATGACTTCCTGGTCAAAGTCCGGGCATAGCTTGTTCGGCGTTTCCTTCTCCGCAAAGGTTACGCCGTTGCCCAGCAGATATGAAACTTCCTGATCCACCGCCAGGCCGAAGAAACGGCTGGCCAGCTTATGGTTTGCCGTCCACATATCCGTGTGGGCACGGCCCTGCATATCGTAGATGATCTTTTCATAGCGGTTAATGGTCGGATTCAGGCCATTGTAATATTCCTCAGCATCCGCCGCCGTCTTGTATGCGTGTGAGCTTCGATGCTCGTTGATTGCTCCGCGAATAAACCCAATCCGCGCCTGGTCACTTTCTCCGACCGCAACAAGGTCATTGTAAGTTTTGATAGCCTCTCACTCCTATCTGCTCCAAATGGGGACGTAATCGCGCTTATACGCCTTATTTTTCAAAATCGTATAGGCAAAATAGCGCGTTTCGTCCATTGCGTGGTCGTTTTCCTTGATTGGCCTGTCGTCGGCGGATTTTTCGTCCCACCGATATAGCCCAAACTCGCGGATGCAGTCTTTGCAGCCACGATGCACCTTAAGAATGCCGTCTTGCAAAAACCGCGCCGTAGTCATAATCCCGTTTGTCACATCGTTGTTGGCCTTGCGGACCATATAACCGTGCCGCCGCAAGACCTCGATAAACGAAGCGGCAGACGGGTCAACGATAATGCTTTTGACATCCGCCTCGCCAATGAGCTTTTTAATTTCGTCAGCGTATTCCTCGTCTGTCTTGTTCTTTTGGTTCTCGCGCCCGGAATAGTAATACTCGCGGATGCGCGTGGCCGACTTGCCGTCCCAGCACCAAAGTCCTGCAGAAAACGGGTTAAGTGTTCCGTAGTCGCAGGAAACATAGTATTCTCCCTTTTCCGGCAGCTCGTCCACAATGCAGCTCTCGTCAAACATGGGATAGATCAGCCCCTCGGCCAGCACCCACAGTCCCCGGATGTAACGATCATAAAACACGCCCGTAAACATCGACTGATACCGCTCCAGCGTTTTCTGCGACAGACCGGGGTTGTCCGTCATTTCAAAATGCAGATACAGCGCGTTCCGCTCTTTGTTCCTCTGTATCCACTCTGTATAAAACCAATGCTGTGGACTTCCCGGGTTGCAGGAAAACCACAGTTTTGCACCATCTACCGAGCAGCGGGTCAATGCCTGTTCCACGAACGAACGCGGCATCAGCACCACCTCGTCCAGCAGCACCCCCGCCAGCGTGCGGCCTTGGATCAGCGTATAGCTGGCCTCATCCTTGCCGCCGAACACCTCAAAGTAATTCGTCACGGCTCCGCGCCGCACTTCCATCACCTTGTCACCGCGCCGCCAGCGGATGAGATAACGTTCTTTTGCAAAGCTCATCGCCGTGAACGGCACTATAATGTTCTTTGTGCAGCTATCCACCGTGCGGCCACACACGCCGAAGCGCTGACCGCTGAAATTTTCCATCGCCCAGCGGACGAACGCCCACATCATGATGGAGGTCTTGCCGGAACGCACGGCGCCGTCGCAGATCAGCGCGTCATACTTGGAATAGGGGAAAGCAAGGATTTTTGCTTGCTTCGGGCTAATCATCGCTCTCCAACCCTTCTGCCATTTCACGCAGACTCACACTCAATGCGTCATCCTGCGTGTTGTCAGTCGGCAACCCCATCTCCACAATATCGCGCTGCCCAAGGTACTGTTTCCCCAGCCAAATAGCCATGCTTGCGTTCTTTGCCGCAAGCTGCCACTGGCTCCGACGCAGTGAAATTTTCCCCGCTCCTCGCTTTTGCCTAAATACCTCGGAAAAACTGGCATGATAGGTGCGTTTACACCAACTATCCAATGTTTTATCGGTCACATCAAACCAGCCGCAGATTTCCTCAAGCGTGCATTGCAGGCCGCAGAGGTTCTCGAACTGCTTCTGATCTATTTCCTTTCTTGGCCTTGCCATACGCACCCTCCTTTCTCTGCTGGCGTTTAATAAACTTCTCCATGTCCCGCTTTAAATATGGGCTGTTAGTTTTTGCAATGATCGCCTGCGCTTCTTCAATCGTCATGCAGAAGCACCGCCTTTTCTCCGGTAAACTTTTCCCATCGATCAATAATGACATCCGCATACTTCGGATCGTACTCCATGCAGAAAGCGTGTCTGCCATTCTGCTCCGCTGCCATAATTGTTGTGCCGGACCCAGCGAACAGGTCAAGCACATTCTCACCCGGCTTACTGGAGCACTGCATCTGGTAATCAAACAGCTTAATCGGCTTCATGGTCGGATGCTCCGCAGATTTTACAGGCTTATCAAAATTCAACACGGTTGTCTGCCTGCGGTTCTTGAAGAAATAGTGCTTCTTGCCTTCCGTCCATCCGTACAGACAAGGTTCGTGCGCTTCCTCTTCAATCTCGCTCTCACCATACAGGCAAGGCTCATGTTTCCACTGAAAATCCTGTCTCCCCATCACAAGGGAGTTCTTCACCCAGATCAGGCACTGCCGGACACGCAGCATCGCATCTCTGCACGCGCCTCGGAAGTTATACCCCTCGCTGTCTGCATGCCAGATGTAGAACGGAGCACCGGGCTTCATGACCATCGCCGCATTGGAGAAAGCATCCGTCAGGAATCGCCTGAAGGCCGTATCCTCCATATTGTCGTTCTTAATCTTCCCGGCGGTGCCCTGATAGTCCACATTGTACGGGGGGTCTGTGAGCAGCAAATCCATTTGTGCCCCCCCCACGAGCTTCTGTACGTCTGTCAAAGACGTACTGTCTCCGCACATAAGGCGATGGTCTCCAAGCTGGTACACATCGCCCAATTTGCTCTTCGGCTCTGCCGGTAAAACGGGATCGTAGTTGTCCTCTACCACTGACGTGTCGAGTTCATCACGCAGACCCCAATCAAAGTCAAAAGCAGACAAGTCAAGCCCCGGCAGCTCATCAGCCAGCAGGTCAAAGTCCCAATCGCTCTCGTTGCTCTTGTTATCTACCAGCCGCAGGGCGTTCACCTGCTCCGGTGTCAGATCGTCCACGCAGACACAGGGCACTTCTTCCATGCCCAATTTCTGAGCAGCCAACGCTCTGCAATGCCCAATGACGATAACTCCATCACGGTCAATCACAATCGGCTGCACAAAGCCGTATTGCTTGATGCTCTCCGCAACATTGTTGATTTGCCGTTTATCATGCTTTTTTGCGTTGCCGGCATACGGCACAATATCCGCAAGCCGCCGTTTTGTGATTTCCATGCTTTCCTCCTGTTTTGTCACCAGCCCCCACCCCTTGGCTACAGTAACAGTCTTTCCCCTCCCATGCGGCCTTCTGGAAGCTCTCAAACATGGGTTACACAGTTTGCCAGCAGGTGGCAATGTCTTTTCCACAGCTCACTTCTGAGCGGTATAGCCGCACTTCCGGGCAGGCGCTATGCCATTTGCCCACGGCAGCGGCTCTCCGCTTTTGGTGCGGCATTGCAGTCCTGCCCTGCTTTAGCGCTTCAGGGAAAGTCCCCGTCACTCGCTGTGGTCTCCCCTTACGGGGCACCTATGCCGCATAGAAATTTTTGGCGATCTGGGCTTCCGCCAGCTCTATTGTCCCATGCTGGCTCCCGGAAAAATATGTGCAAACTTGTGTCATTTTTCATTTTTTAATTTTCCCCCTTGACAAACCACGCAATGCGTGGTATTATATAGACAGATCAAAGGACAGGGTAGCCGCACAGCGGCAGAAAGGAAAATATCATGAAAAAGACTTTTTATTCCGTCACCTACGCAGTATGGGGATCCAGCTTCTGCCGTGAGGCATGGTTCGACAGCAAGTCCGCAGCGGACGCCTTCGCCGCACACGATTACCGGGACGACCCGGTGGCCCACACCTACAGCAAGGCGGACAGCATCCGCGCCGCCGAGGAGCGCGTGGCCGCTACGGCAGCAGAGCTGACCGCCTGATCGCAGGTACGCTGCGGGCGGGGCTGACCCGACCAACCCCGCCCATGAAAATTTTCGACAGGAGGAACGGAGCATGGAGATCAACACCCACGGACGGAACATCAACCAGGAGACATTGGCCAACGCCTCCAACGCCACCAAGGGGCTCGGCTCCCGCACGGGGGAGTATGCGGAGATTTTTTACGACAAGTCTACCGGCGATGTCTGGTGCAAGTACCACTGGGACCGGGAGGAATGGACGGTCTACCACGACGATGACGTCACGAAGGTCGGACTTGCGGTACGGTACAAGACCCAGCAGCAGATCGCGGACATGATCGCCAGCACCCTGACGCAGGAAGAGCGGTGGGAGCTTGAAAACGCCGCATATCCGGCGGGCGGAACACGGTCATGATGGTGCTTGACACTTCCTGTGCAGCGTGGTAAACTATTTCTGTCGGATGCAGGAGGCGCTTGCATCTGGTGCGGCTCGATCCTGCCGCCGTGGGTTGAAATAGCAAGAAGGACAAACCCTTCAACCGCAGGAAAAGCACCGGTTTTCGGTGCTTTTCCTTTTTTACAATTTTGACGATGAAAGGATCCTAAAAATGACAGACAAACTGTTTTTTTCCTTGTTCAGCGCAGCGCTTTCTTCTTCCGACCGAGACGCCTTTGTCTCCGACTGGTCGCTGTCCTCCGTCTGGGGCGATGCACCAGATGCGGACATACCCGCAGACCGCATCGACCTGCTGGCGCGTCTCTGGGACGCCGCCCACCTGACGATCCGGGACATCCGTCAGCACACCGGCCTGTCGCAGGTGGCCTTTGCCACCCGTTATTGTATCCCCACCCGCACGCTGGAGGACTGGGAGCGTGGCGTGAGGAGCTGCCCAGATTACCTGCGGCTCCTGCTGGCGCAGGTCACCGGCCTTTACACAAGGCCGTGACGATTGCGGTCTCACAGTGTCCGGGTGCTACCCGGCCTCTTGTGCAGGCGACAGGATTCGAACCTGCGAACCCGAAATTTTACTATCGGAGCTGATTCCTCCCAGCTTCCGCCCGCATATATTTGTGCCGTGTGGGAGGTGCGACCTCCCGCCCCTGATCGTGGGGTGCAACGAGCGCACGGCATATGACAACAGCCCATAGGTTTCCCTACAGGCTGTTTGTGCCGGTATGACCTTTCGGTGCCAGAAGGTGCGCCCAATACCGGCGGCGCATAAGATGGAGGAAACGGGTTGAGTGGAAAGACGGGTGGATGACTATGCCTTATCATCCACTGTACCTATTGTAGCACATCATTAGGTGGAATTTGGCTCATCTTTTCCTGCAAAACCACAATATGTAGCAATGTCGAACAGGAATCTTTCTTTTCTCCGGCGGAATGTTGCTTCGCTTATCCCCGGAACAACAATCTTGTTGCGGGAATACTTATGCTTGCCCTGACAGTTGCGCATGATCCCCTGTGTAAGCTGCTTTCGAACGCTCTCGCTCTCCAAATCCCGCCCACATCGGTCTATGGCATATTCAACAGCCCGCATTTTCTTGGTTTCCGGCCAGTTCTCTATGGCGGCAAGCTGCTCCGCCTTGCTCTCGACCGGTCTACCAATACCGGGGGAGCGGGGCATACCCTCTGTTGCACTTCTTCCGCCGCTCAGTATCTCGCTCCGTGCGTCGTTGTACGCCTGTACCCGCCGTGGATAACCTCTGACATAGGCAATGCACTCAAGCCGCACATCATACGGCAGCGTTTGTTTTCGGCTCATGCCAGCCTCCTTACTCTGCGTTGTTTATCAGTTTGTAGTCGCTCCGCAGAGCGTCCGCAATATCCTTCTTGGTCACATAGCCGCTGTTTTTTGCGTCCACCAGCTCCACAAGGCACTGCTGTAAGTATTCCAGGCTGCGGGTGTCGTGCTCGTCCGCCGTCTCTTCCCGCACATGGAATCCAAACTTGTCCAGCAGCACGCAGGAAACATTGTCCATGCATTGTTTGGTGCCATCCAGGCGGCCCAGTTCGTAGGCCTTAGCCGGATTATTTGGCACCGGTCTGCCGTTTGCCCTTTTTAGCATCGCTATCACCCCTTTCCTCGTATTTGCATACGCCCGGTGTATTTGCCACTGGGCAATAATCCGCACACGCCGGGCAATCTGCGTTTACGCAAACCTCGTCTTGCATCCACTTGCAGTCGTCAAGCATCGGTTTTACCTTCCTTCCGTTCGCCGCTGCTGCAAAAATCATCAAATTCCATACCAACGCCAAGTCTACAACAAATTATGTATTTATTATCATCTGACATCGTGCCGCTCGTACAGTTCTTACACCGCACCACGACCTCTGCGTCTACAGTGGGGAGCTGCTCGGCATACTCCATCACAGACTCGATGCCATTGAGAAAATGCTTGTTGGCGTGTTCTTTGTCACAACGGTTCGCCCGAATGGGAAACTGTTGCAGTTTGTCAGCGTCAATCAGCCGCATCGCCGTTACCTCCGTCCATTTTCGCGCCGCAGTTGGGACAGTAGCTGTAAAATTTGCCGTACTCAGGGACATCCCAACCGCACTCAGAGCAAACTTTTCGCGTCTTGTAACCGTCCATGTTATTCCACCGTCCATGCACCACCGGCACAGCGTCCACTGTGGGGGCTTTTTCTAATAACCTTATCAGCCCGTTCCACCCGGCGCAGTAGTCCGCTGGCAATACATCCCTGCTGCATCGCCCCACGCCCAGTGCATCCGCATCAATCAGCCTCATTGTTGTCGCCTCCGTCCATCTTCGCACCGCAGTTGGGGCAATAGTTCCAATTTCCAATATCGAAAAATGTAAAATCCCACTTAACCATCACGCCACACTCTGGGCATTTTAGATAATCATGGTCCTCAATCCATTGCCCATGCACCACCGGGGCCACATCGGCGGCGGGCGCATCCTCGATATCCTCCACGCCTACCACCATTTCGGCCAACTGCGGCCAGTTGCTGTGGCTTGCGTTGTACTGGTGGGTAAGCAGCGCCTCCCGGTCAATGTAATCAGCCATTGTCGTTCTCCTCCCCATTGAACCACTTCCGCAGTTCGTGAGCGCACGAAACACACAGTTCGTAGTCGTTGTCGTTTATGTCGTTTTTAACTCGCCGCATACCGGCATAGGTGACGGAGTTGAACGGGTTTATCTCCGCTCCGCAACGGTCACACACTCTCTTTGTTGCCATTTTCAGCACCATCCCATTCTAACGGTTTGCCGCACATCGGGCATTTTTCAGCTTTCTGCTCTTCGGCCATCAGCCCCAACTGCCGCTTGCAATGCGGGCAGTACGGTATATGCCACCAGCCGTAACTTCTGCCAAGTTTCCATTTCTTGTCGCAGTAAAAAGGCTTTTTAGGTTCATCCACGCTCTATCACCTCCTGTTTCCACGGGATGATCTCCTCCACGGATACCACCCGCACGTCCCCATAGCGCTCCAAGTCCATGGCCAGTGCCTCCTTGATGCCGATGGCCTGTCCCACCGGCCTGTCTACGTCCATCACGATCCTCAGCATCCTGCCTCCTCCTTTTACTCATACGGCACACCGATATACTCCAGCACCTCCCGCAGGCCCAGCTTGTCCATGCAATAGGCGTATTGCTTGGGGTGCGTAACCTTCATCCGCTGGAAGCGGTTTGGCTCCTTCTCCAGATGCGCCCCAAACATACAAAACATACAGCCCGTGCGGCTCAGGCCAGTGGTTGTAAGCCGGTCTTGCGGCTCGTAGCATCCAAGATAATCGATCCAATTCATCTGTCCTTCAAATTCCGGATCGTCATCCACTTTGATCTCACCGTATACCGGGCAATAAGGCACGTTAAATTCTTTGATATAATGCAAGACGTCCTGTTCCGTCCAAAACGATAGCGGTGCAGACCTCGGACGCCCGGCGTCAAAGGCATTACACCCGACCTTCGCCCATTGCGTCTGACGCAGGCGGCTTTCGCACGCCATGGTCCCCAAGATGGGTTTTCTCCCGGTCTGCCGCTCATAATGTTTGGCCGGTTTCTTTTTCATTGCAGTGCAGCACTTATGAGATACGCCAAAGGGAGCATCAACAAGAAACGACCATTTGGCTATTCTCTGCTTAAAGTCTGACTTTGAGCCATCTGGATTGTTGCCATTCACGCATTGAATCGCCCAATTTGCCCCTTTTTTTGCATAATAAATGCGTTGTGAAACTTCCTTGCTGATAACCGGATACCCATATTCCCTTATGACTTCATCAAACCGCATTTCAGGCCGGAGAATATCAACGTCAGCGTTAAAGCAATCCCATTTCCCAGCCTTGACCTCCCGAACAAACCGCTGGATCTCCGGGTATTCCAGCCCGGTATTGACGAACACTGCCGGAACGTCGGAGTACATGGAATCAACGATGTGCTTCAGCACTGTGCTGTCCTTGCCGCCGGAAAAACTGACGTATACCTGCCCGTCCCAGTGGTCGTACCAATCCCGGATGCGCTGCCGGGTCAGCGGGATCTTCAGCCGCAGCGGCAAGCTCTGCAGCTGCCGCAGGTCTCCTACCGTGTGCTTACTGTCTGCCATGCCTAAGTTCCTCCGTCAGCAGCAGCCGCACACCCTGACCCAGGGCGTACACCAGCTCGTTCTGCCAGATGTCCCGGCTCTCCTTGATGCGGCACATCCCCGTCTCGATAGCGTCCAGCGCCTCCATCAGATCCTCACGACTCGCCATACTTGCCCTCCCCTCGAAATACCACAACCATAGAGGGAAACGGGGCCGGATTGGCTGCTCCGCCAAACCTCAACCGCCCCCTCACAAAACGAATCTCAGCCTTGCCATATATGTACTCGTGGAACCACTTGGTGTCCGTCCGTGCGGGCAGCAGCATCACTACCACCGCACCAGCCTTTGCCGCCAAGGCCGCCCTCTCCACCCATTTGCCTATTTGACGGCCATATGGAGGGTTGCACCATACCACGCCCTCCCATGGCTGGGTAAGCCCATCCTGCTCCGGCGTGTAATACCGGGTAGTCTTTGCATTTTCCGGCAAGGCGCAGACGTCCAAGCTAAATCCAAATTCTCTGTTTATCTCGTCAAAAAAGTCCTGCGGTGTCGCCCACTTATCCGTCTTGCTGCTGAACATCAAGCTTGTATCCATCACTCCACCTCCTGCATCCAGAATTCGTGTCTACAAGTATTACAATCAACATTATTATTACCATCAATAGGACAAGAAAAACAAGTATCAACCCATCCAGGACAAAGTACCGAAATACCATCAACGCATTTTGCATAGGGATATTGTTCAAGAAGCGCGCTCTGCCGTGTCTTACGCGGGTGTGCAGCAGACCACTCCTCGACGATCTGCTTCTCCGGCGTTTCTGCTGCCGTCACTTCGGCTGTGTGCCACTCCGATGGTTTCTTTTGCCACAAGTCAAGGTTCCGACCACCTCGCACAAACGGCACGCCCAGCTTTTCTCCATATTCTCTGATGGTGGCGCTGCAACAGCCCATCTCGTCTGCAAGGTATGTAGCTGCCCCTCCACAACTCTGCATATTCCGCAGGTATTCTCGCTGCAGGTCGTCCGGCATTCCCTTGAATTCAGCCAACGGCATAGGCCGCGTGATGTTGTAAGTTTTCACCGCTCCGTTCATCTCCTTTTTCTGCGCCGCAGTGAGATAATCACTGGGCAATCTGCATTTCCCACGCTTACGGTTTACATGGGCAAACGCACCTCTTGCAACACGCTTTTTCTGCACGATGTCATAGTCAAAATCATTCATAGGCGGTTATGCTCACCTCCGTCCGGGGGTGCTGCTTGTCATACAGCACCCGGCTTCCGTCGTGGCTGACGATAATGCCGCTGTGGTCGTCCTCCAACACACCCGCCTCCACCAGCACGTCATCCAGCGCCTCCAACAGGTTTGTCAGATCCACTTTACGCCTTGTGGGCATATAAAACAGCGCCTTCACCTCCACCGGCTGCCGTATGGTCTCCAGCCGATACGTCCGCAGACACCATGCCGCCGCCTCGGCGTACTCCCGGTACGCCCGGCTGGGGGCGATGAAGGGGCGCCCCGTTCCGTCGTTTTTCAGGATCTGCTGGCTATTCTTCTTCGTCACCGGCGCAAGGCCGATGGTCATGATCACTTCCACTTTCTTCCTCCCGTCTTGCATATTTCCCGTCCACGGCCTCGCACAGCGGACACAGCCAGTATTCCCCGGCGCAGTATCGGGTGATCTGCCGCCGCAGCGCCTCACGGGACGGCATCCAGCTGACCACCGGATCGTCCGCCAGCACCCCCTCGCACACAATGCGCTGGGAGCCGTTGTCTGTCCTGTAATAGGGGCATCGCACGTGTACCTTTGCGTGTCCTCCGGCCATCCTCTCACCATCCCATGTACTTTTCCATCTGCCGGTCTGTCAGAGCCTGTGCAAGGCCATTTTTGGGCGGCGCAGAGGCTTCCGTCCTGCTCCACCGCTCCCACGTCTCTGCATTTCGGCAAGCCGCTTTCCAGTCTTTCATGGGGGTCTTGCCGACCATCCACCCTTTCGATGCGTAGAAATCGATAAAGCCCTGCGGATCTACGGGTGACTGGCGTTCAGCCACATAGGACTGCACCTCTGCCAGCGTGGGCGGAACAAAGCGCTTGGGGGCTGAGGGGGGAGGGGGGGAGCAATAACTATCGTTCTCACTCTCTTTCTCTCTCTCTTTCTCCTTCTCTTTCTCCTTGCGGGTTTGTTCCGGTTTGTTGTCGGTTTGTTTTCGTTTGTTCTGCGTTTGTTCCGGTTTGTTTTTCGTTTGTTCCGGCCTGTTGCCGGTTTGTTCGGTGGAGGGTACCATTTGTTCCGCCCGGCTGCGGTTTTCCGCCTTGCTGCGGCCCACCTCCAGCGTGGGCCGGATCAGGGTGAAAATGGCCCTGGCCACGCCGGATAGCTCCGGCTCCTCTCCGTCCAGTGCATAGGCGCATACCGCCAGCACGATGGCCCGGAACTCCTCCGCCGGGATCTCCTTCAGTGCGTCGTAGTAGCTCCGGTACCAAGTAAATTGCTTTCGCTCCATCCCACGGCCCTCCCGTTAAAAGGGCAGGTCGCCGTCGTCCTCGACCTCCTGAAAGTCATCCGCCGACACATCCACGCCCCGTCCGGTGGTCTCCTCCCGCTTGCTGTCGGCAAAGTAGAGACTGTCAGCCAGCACCTCCATGCTGCGCCGCTTGTTTCCCTCCTTGTCCTGCCAGCTGCGGCCCTGCAGCGACCCGGTCACCGCCGCCATCCGGCCCTTGTCCAGATACTTGGCGGCAAATTCCGCCGTCCCCCGCCATGCCACCACGTCGATGAAGTCCGTCTCCCGGTTCCCCTCGGCATCCTTATAGTCCCGCTCCACCGCCAGCGAAAAGCTGGTCACCGCCACGCCGCTCTGGGTGCGCCGCAGCTCCGGCTTCCTGGTCAGCCGCCCCATAAGCACGATCCTGTTCAGCATACTGCCACCTCCAGTCCGTCGGCAAAGCCCTTCAGTTCATCGGGGCGGAAGTACACACGGGGGTTCCCCGCCTCGATCCGGTAGCCGTTCAGCTTCCCGCTGCGCCGCAGCTGGTCCAGCGTGTCCTCGCTGATGGAGAGCATCCTCGCCGCCTCCCGCTTGGTGTAAAGCAATTTGTCCATTCCTGCATCCTCCTTGTTATGTTCGTTGTTATAGCGTTGTTATAGCGTTGTTATGGCAGTCACAGATCAATCTTCCCCAAATCTCAATTTTGTTACGGCAATGGGAAATTCCTCAATTTCGCTTGCCCAGCGCGCCGTACCCTTGCCGTTGTGCCGTTCGAACACCAGCGGAAAGCCTCCGATGCCGTCAAACAGACTACCCATCGTAACAGGGCGAAGATATTGTGCGCTGATACGCTTTGCCAAAAAGTTCCAGAAGGGCAATGCGATGGAGTTGCCCAGTGCCTTGTACCGGGGGCTGTCCGCATCCTTGTGCCGCTTGCCCTTGCTGTCGCACCACTCGCCAATGTCTGTCCAGCCGTCCGGGTAGCCTTGCAGCCGTTCGCACTCCATCGGGGTCAGGCGGCGCACCACCATGTTCTGCACGGGGTATGTCTCCGCATCCTCCCGGTACGCGCAGGCAGCCTTTGCCCGCAGTGCGTGTGCCACATCCGGTGTTGCCCCGCACACCAGCATATCATTATAAGCATCCTGCCCGTTATAGCTCCCAGCATGGGCACCGGGAGAAAGCGTACCTGTCACATCTTGGTATGTAAGCGGCACTTGATTGCCGCCTGTTCCCATACGGGCTTGCAAACTCGGAGCGATCTCTCCGCAGTCCAGAATGACATCGCAAGCGTGCGACATATCCAGCGCCACAAACGTCTGGCAGTGCATACCGACCTCCGCAGCAAGCGACACTGCCTTATCCCCCACGCTGCGAACCTCTTCGCGCTGATTTTGCGCAAAAGCCATGACCGCTGGCTGGTGCCCATGCTCCTGTGCTCTCAGCGTCCCGGAAATATCATGGCTCACGCCCATCACATTCCCACCTTGATCGTTCAGGCACATCACCGCCGGTTTATTCCCCCCACACTCTGCGTTCAACGTGGGCGATTGCTCTTCGGCGTATCCGATACTTCGCGCCTGCTCACTATTGCCGAGCTTAAACCCGGCGCACATCACGCTATCCCGCGCCATGCCACCGTTTTCATTGGCGTTTAAACTATGCCATACACCATCTTGGTCATACCCCCGTGCGCTTTGTGCCTCCCACGGTGTCAGGCATCTTACTCCCGCGCAGACCGCCGGTCGGTCGATGGTGTTCAAGGTATAACTCGTGTCCTCCCGCCATCCTTTCCCGTTGCATCCAGCAGTGTCTGCGCAGTCAATGCCGTTTCCCTGCAAGCAGAAAATCGTCTGGTCGTTGCCGGTGCCGAGCGTTCCGCTCTTGTCCTCCTGCACTAAAGCGCCTTTTCCTCCTCCGTCACAGCCCCCCATGATTCGGACTGCATAAGAAGCACCGCTTTCAGCGTTTCCGGCAAGTCTTTCCCTCGCCGTTCCGCTCTCCGCAGGATGCCCTGACACGCTTTTGCGCTCAAAGAGTATTTCTCCTGCGGTGTCGCCTCCAAAATCTGCGACAACCGAGATCCGACGGCGGCGTTGGGGGACTCCCCAGTATTGCGCGTCATGCACTCGCCAAGCCACGCTCCATCGTCCTCCCACTTCATCGTGGTAGCCACCCCAAGTTGGCCAGCCTTTTTCAGGCACTTCAATATCGGGGGCTTCCGGCTCTGCGATGCGGATGATCTCTTCGAGGACTGCCGCGAAGTCTCGCCCTTTGTTGCTGCTGAATGCTCCGGGCACATTTTCCCAGACCATAAACCGAGGTCTGACCATGTCACCTGTCCGTCCGCTCTTTCTGTCATGCTCTCTCATCTCCTTTACGATGCGGACCTGCTCCATGAACAATCCGCTCCTTGCGCCGGCCAATCCGGCGCGTTTTCCCGCAATGCTCAAATCCTGGCACGGCGATCCGCCCGTGATCACATCCACGATCTCAATTTCTGCCCCGTTGATTTTCGCAATATCACCGAGGTGCTTCATCTCCGTTCCTCCCTATCGATCCTTACAGATAGCTTTTCCCGAACTCCCGCCGGAAGTCCTCCTCCGTCCAGTGCTGCTCCTCCATGGCCTTTAACTGGCCGTAGCGCTTCAGGCGCTGCATCTGCCCTGCGCTCTGGTGTACGGCGCTGGGTGCGAAGATGTGGCACCTCCTGTGGCACAAATACACCACAAGGCCGTATTTCTCGCTCTTCTTGCGGTACGCCCCGCCGAAGATGTGGCTAATGGTGCCGGTCTAACGGGTCTCCCGACCCATTTCGTCCGCATAAAAAACAGCGTCTCTCATCTGGCACCTTGCATCACCTCGTTTCTGTATGAAACAGCATCCCCTAATTTTTTGAACTGCTTACACACATTTGCCCACCCGATATTCACCCGATAGCCATCCTTGTAGCGGGAAATGTATTTTTCACCGGTGGATGAAACCATGCATCTTTTCTTCGGGTGGCGCATTAACTCCCTTGACCTTTGAATATTCTCTTTTTGCGTGACCCATTCCAAATTGCCCGCATAGTTATTTCGTCTGTTATGGTCAAGGTGATCAACGACAAACTCGCCATTCTCCGGTTTTCCGATGAAAACCTCTGCAACGAGCCGATGCACATAGTAGTTTCTTCGCTTTCCATTGCTACGGAACTGGACAAATACATATCCATTTCCGTTATCTCCAAGTGCCAACAAGCGCCCCCTGTCGGTTCTTGGTGAAACCCCGCCATGAGAGTTATTTACCATTCTTGTTCTCGTTAAAGAGCGAACTCTCCCGAAATTACTTACCTCATAGACCGCCTCATAATCGGGGACAGGTCGCCATATTTCTTTCTCATCCAATGGGCTGCGCCTCCCCCCATTGGGATTTCAGCGCCGCCAGTTGCTGTGGGGTCATGGTCTCGATCCCCGCCTCCCGGCAGTCCTCCACCACCCGGTCGATGAGCCGTGACATCTGTTCCGTGTCGTAGGTGGAGGAGCCGTACCACAGCGTCACGTTGACGCAGCCGTAGATCTTGCTGGGTGCTTTTTCCGCCATCCATCCCAGCCCACGTCCGCTCCACCGGCGCATCAGCTCGTCCGCCGCCTTTTCCTGCACGCATACAATGTCGCTGACCCCGGCGATCTGCCGGATCTCCTCCTGATAGATGCCCTCCTTGGTGGCCCCGTAATGAGCCGCCAGCTTGTCCATCAGCACCCAGCAGTATGCGTTGGCATCGAGGCTCCGGCCCTTGCGCTTGATCTGCGCCCGGTACTCCTTCCCCGGCTGCAACTCGTCCACCACGTCCATGGCGGAAAGCGCCGTCGGCACCCGCAGGCACAGCCAGTCTCCCGCCCCGTCCTGCATCCATTTGGCCTCCAGCACGCTGACCTCCGTCATGGCTGCACCGCCTCCTCTCTGGGCCATTGCCCCGTTTTCAGGCACTTTGCCAAGTACCGCAGCCTCGGCAGATACGCCCGCTCCACCCATTCCTCGTCATAGGGGATGGGATGGAAACTCATGCGCCCCATGTCGATGGGGAGGAAGTAGTTCTGGATCTCCGCCTCCGTCATCCGGTAGGCTGCAATGCGGCACTCCTTCCGCCGCCGCAGCCCCCAGCCGCTTGCCAGCATCTCCACCTGACACTGCTGCCAGTATGCCTTGCTCACCCGAAATTCCGCCTTGCTGTGGGTCTTGACCTCCGTGATGAGCCGGGCATCCTCGCCGTCGTAGTTTACCCGCAGCCGCAGCCCGTGGATACGTACCTGCCGGTCTCTGGTGCGGATGCCCAGCGCATCCAGGATCTTCCCCTCATAGGCCGTCCCCGCCTGCATGGCCTGGGTGGTGAAGGTCTCCTGCCGGATGCCCAGCTTCACGCTCCACCATTTCCGGAAGGTCTCCGTGTCCCACCGGCCCATGACCTTGGACGTGTCCGAGGCCCCGATCCAGCCGCTGCGGTCGTGGTCGTGGATCACAGTCGGCTCACCGCCTTTTCAAGGCTCCCCAGCTTGTCGAACCACCCCATCATGGTGGCCAGCTGCTTGTCGTTGATGCCCAGCTGCGCCAGCAGACCCCGGTGGGAAAGTCCCGCCTGCTCCTTGCTGGTGATCAGCCGCTCCAGCCGCTCCTTCACGGCGTAAATGCTGTGCCTCGACAGATCCTCCTCCCCGTCGTCGCCGTCCCCGGCGGCCCACAGGTCAAAGCCCAGCCCCGTCCGCACCGCCACGCCTTTGACAAAGGCTCTGGCCAGCGCATTGTTGATCCGCAGCTGGTTCAGCGTGTCCTCATACACCACCAGCGATCCATTCAGCAGCGGCATATCGTAGGAAAAGACGGTCTCGTCAATGTGGATCTCCACCGACACGAACCAGCACTCCGTCACTCTCCCCTTGCTGGTGGTCACCTTGGCCTGTGGCCACAGGTAGCTGTTGGTCTCCGGGCAGCGCCGGGGAGCGTACCAGACGCTCTCCGCTCCGTTTTCGTGCAGCAGCTTCACGCAGTTGGCCCAGCCCAGATAAGGCACCTTCACCGTGTTCCCCCGCTCGTCCTTGGCGTCCCGAAAACCGCACAGGGGCCGCACATCCAGTTTCACCAGTTCGTTAAAAGGCTTCAGCATTTCTCCTTTTCCTCCTTCTTGTCCTCTCCGATCACGTCCATCAGGCTGTTTCCCTCCAGCAGCTGGTCGATGACCTCCATCTCCGTCCGCCCGAAGCCCGCCTTCATCAGCCACCGGAAACGCCGCCGGATGTTCTCCCGGCACGCCCCGCAGGCCACATCGTCCTTCCAGCGCCACCCGCTGCAAAGGGGGCAGGGCCTCGCCTCCAGCTCCGAAAGCGGCCCCAGCGCCTCGCCGCACTTGGGGCAGCTCAGCCCGTGGTAGCCCACGTTCTGTTCCTCCTCCACCGTCGGCTCGTCAAACACCTCGCCGCAATACTGGCACAAATACATCCTCTTCTTCCTCCTCGTCGCTTAGATCTACGTATTCATAGGGGCCGCTTGTCCTCTGCCCCCGGTATACGGCCTCCATGGCCCGCCGAACCGTTCCATAGCTGCGCCCGATCAGCGCCGCCAGCTCTCCCATGCTGTCCGCCTGCGCCACCGGAAGCCGGTACCTGTCCTTCGTCACGTAGCGGTATACCCGCATTTCTTCCGTCGCCTCCTTGGCTGATAGTTCCGGCACTTGCCCTCCTCGTCCCACAGGGGCCGGGGCTTACACTTTCCCACCATCTCTGCGTAGTTGCAGGCCCACATCCGGTTCGGCCCGGTCATTCCGTACCGGCACGCCCGGCATCTGCTTCAGTCCTTCAAGCCTCCACCAACTCCCTTATTTCTCCAGCCGCTCCAGCAGCCGCACAAACCAATAGCTGACCGTTGCGACCCCGATGATGACCAGCGTCAATGTGTAACCGTCCATCAATTCACCTCCGCAGCGCAAAGCGCATCGCACATACCCTTGCAGGGGCAGGCCGGACAATCGCACTCCAGCGGGCTCTTCTCTTCGCACAGCGCATCGTGCCGTGCCAGAAAAGCATCCTCCAGCGCCCTGTATTCTTGGTTGGTCATGTTTACTCCTCCCGCTCTGCGATCCACGCATCCAGCTTCTTTTTGAAAATCTGAAATACCCGGCTGCGGTCGGTACGGATGCACACGCCGAAGGGGTACACGCCCTGCTCCAGGCCGTCGGCCAGAGTGTCAGAACAAAGGCTCAAGCCTTTATCTCTAAGATACTTCGATGCCTGGTGCAGCGTCATGGTTTCGATCATTTGTCATCCTCCTTCTTCAACAGCTCGTCCACCGTGCAGCCGTACAGCTCGGCGATCTCCGGCAAGCGGCTGGCTCTCGGTGCCTGCGTGCCGGTCTCCCACATGTAAACCGCCGCATCCGTCACCTTTAGTTTCTCGATGACCTGCCGGACACTTAGCCCAGCGGCCACCCGAGCGCTGCGAAAACTCATTCCGTCACCTCCAGTTTGATTCTTGCTTAGTTTCCGTTGAATACGGCGAGGAAAAGTGCAAAAGCTTTAGCCGGCTCCGCATCGTCCAACCGCCGGTCTAAGTGCTCGGCCGCCGCCACGATGTTACGGCATCAGGGCGGCTTTCCCTCTCCGCAATCAACAAAAACTAAGTTTTACTTGACAACTTAGCAAACTGTGGTATTATGGAAGTGCCAACAACCCTTAATATTTTCCGCAGTCCGCTAAGTGCAGGGGGGCTTGGTTTTGTATTGCCTCCCGCCGATTCTTATTATAACTAATTAGAAATTATAAGTCAACCGCTTTCTATTAGTTTTTATTAGTTTTGGCGAACTGCACAATATACACGAGGTGCAAATGGACGCTATAGACAAAATCAACTTTTACTTGAGCAAAAATGGCAAAAATGGAGCCGATTTAAGCCGCGCATTAGGGCTATCAAATAGCATTTATAGCCAATGGAACACGCGGAAAACTAAGCCGTCAAATGCTCGCCTTCCCGCTATTGCCGAATATCTCGGCGTTTCCGTAGAGGACATTATGCCAGACGATGTAGCCGCCAACGCAGCTTCGGAGGGCGCAAAAAAAGCCCCCGATCCGGAGATCGAGGGCGTAATGGAAGATGAAGATTTGAAAGAAGCTGTCGAGCTTTTGAAAAAAATGGATAAGGAAACCCTGCGGATTTTTATTAAAGCCGCCCGCGGGGCTTTGGAGAATTAATTATGAGTATTTCGCGCTCGTAGCCGTTTTCTTTACTGATAGCCCAAATTTTCATTTTATCGCCTCTATAATTTTATCAAACTGATCGCGGGTCATTTTACTCGCTAAAGAAATCGCCTCAAAAAGTAACGCAATATGCTCTGCATTCTTTATTATATCACATTTATTTTTCGTTTCACAGCTTACAATTTCCATCTTTATATTTTTCTGCTT
>OLZF01000507.1_pt1 | contig 39528 bp, 27 predicted proteins | sample 1674391 | NCBI WGS metagenome assembly OLZF01 (sample SAMEA103958166, study PRJEB25191) | human gut metagenome | biome: human-associated habitat [ENVO:00009003]; feature: intestine environment [ENVO:2100002]; material: feces | place: Germany | collected 2013/2015
TTTTATAGGTGCGTACCCGCACATAATACTTCTTCTTGGCGGACAGCTTGCTCACGGACTTAGAAGTCGTCTTATTCTTGCTGATCGTCACCGTCTTGGCGCTCTTAAACTTGCTGCTGGTACTATACTGCACCTGGTAACCGGTGGTTTGGGTCGTCTGCTTTTTCCAGGTGACCTTAAAGCCTTTCTTGGCAGCGGTGACTTTAGATACGCCGGTACCCTTGGGGTTAATATTATAGGTCATGGACTTACTGCCGCTGTAATTGCCCTTAAGGGACACTTTTACGGTGTATTTGCCCACATTCTTCATGCCCTTGGGGTAGGTCACGGTGTAATCCGTACCGTACTTCAGGGCCTTGCCCTTGCTGTTTTTTACAGTCACAGACGGTTTTTGCACCTTGCCGTTATAGGTGTAAGCGGTTTTGCTCAGCTTGATATTAGATGCTTTGGCGATCACTGTCTTGCCGGTGACTGCGCCGCAAACGCTACATTTTTTGTAGATCTGACCGTCCTTAGCGGTGGTGGCTTTGGTCAGCTGCGATTTGTAGGAATGGCCTTTAGGCTTAATATTCGCCACGGTGTAGCTATCGCCGCACTGGGTACAGGTATATTTTGTCTTGCCATAGGCGGTGCAAGTGGGCTGCGCAATCACCTTACCGGAGTAAACATGAGCCAGCGCTTCAAAATCCCACAACACATTATAATCCGGCACGCCGGCGGCCATATCGCCCTCGGCATACTGCCAAATATCCGCATACACGCCGGTTTTGCCAATCTGTACCGGGGCGGAAAAATCAGTGGTTTTTGGCTGCCAGTTGGCGTACCACAGCTTATAGCCCTTGCTATGCAGCGTCTGCACATTCAAATAATTGGCAAACCAATTCAGGTTGGCGTAAACCATCGGGGTGTAGCCCGCTGCGCGAATGGCGTCACAAAAAGTAATGGCGTGCTGAATAATGGTCTTTTTGTTGCTGTTGTTCAGGATCAGCTGATCTTCCAGGTCATAAGCCACCGGCAGCACAAAATACTTGTACTTGCCCTTCATCTGAGCCAACACGCTCTTAACATAATTGGCCTCAATCGTGGCCTCCTTGGTATTGAACGCATAGCTGTAATGGTACACGCCAAAGGGCACGCCTGCTGCCTCCGCCGCGTTCACATTATCCCAAAACTGCGGATCCAGGTGGTCGTTGCCGTAGCTCATACGGATCATGGTAAAGGTCTTGCCCGCATTCTTCCATGCGGTGTAATCCACACCTTTTCCGTTATGCTGAGACACATCGGTGCCAAACACCGGCGCCGTAGTGGCCGCCCATGCCGGTAACACGGTAGCGCACATCAGCACCAGGCACAACAGAGCGCAAAACAGAGATTTACATTTTTGTTTCATATCACACCTCGTTTGGGTTGTTTATTCAGCCTCACTATAACACAAAGAGAAAACAAAGTCAATTACCGCACTTTGGTACTTTTTACCGGGGACCAGGCGCCGTACAGCTTGCCGCCCTTTTGCTTTTTATACACCCGAATGCGCACATAATACTTTTTCTTGCTTTTGAGTTTCGTCAGGGTCTTGGCGGTGGAACCCGCCTTGGTTATCGTTACCGACTTGGTGGTGGATTTGGTAAATTTGGACGAAGTGGAATAGCTGATCTGGTAACCGCTAATGCCACTGCCTTTCTTCCACTTTACGGTCAGCCGGCCTTTTTTGCTGCTTTTCAGCGATGCGATCGCCGGTTTCAGCTGTGCCAGCTTTTCCGTCTTTTTGGCGCCGCAAGCGGTGCACTTATATTTCTTATATCCGGTGGCAAAGTAGGTGGCCGCTTTTTTGGCAGTGCACTTATAGGCGTGCACATGGATCTTAAATTGCCGCGTGCTATTAAAGTTGCCCTTGCCCTGCACCGTTACCGTGCGGGTGGTGCCTCTGGTGGCAATGGACACGGTGTAATCCTTGTTCTGCCGCAAGGTCTTGCCCTTATAGGTTGCTTTGATCGTGGCGCCCTTGGCGGTAGGGGTACACCGAACAGACACATCCCTGTCATTCAGGGATTTTTGATTGATCTTAAAGTGCAGCACAGCCGTACTGGTATAATCGCCCTTGCCCTGCACCGTCACATTGGCGGTACCTGCATTGGTATTGGCACTGTAACGGACCACCGTATAGTCCCGACCGGACTTTAAGCCGCTTTGACTGTCAAACCAAGCGGTACCGGGGCGCTGGGCACTGCCGTTATAGGTCACCGGCGCGCAAACATCCGACCCGCCGTACCCGGCAATAGACGCCGGGGCGATGGTATAAGTATAGGTCGCACTGCCGGTCAGATACTTGGATCCTTCCAGTGCCGTCACGGTATAGGTGCCGCTGCCGGCATGCACCGTGGAGCCGCTGTATGTGAGGGCGTAGTCCTCGCCCTCTTTGAACACCTTTTTATAAGGCTTGCCGTCTGTGGTGGTGCCAACAAAGGTCATGGCAGACATCACATCTGCAATGCTCTTGCCGGAATACGGCGCCTGCACATCGCCAAAGCCTGCCCGGTTCATGGGCAGCTTGGCAATTTCAAACCGCAGCCGGTTGGTACTGTTCCCCTTCAGCTTGCCGGTATAACGGTCGCTGATAGAAAAATCCAACACGATGGTGTACTTGCCGGGCTCGGACAGGGTATCCACCTTTGTGCCGTTCTCATCGAGGAACAATACGGTGTAGTCCTTATCCCGCACCGCAGTATGGCCGTAGCCATCCACCACATGCACATCCACCTGAATGGGGCAAACATTATAAGTAATGGCACCGTTTTTATCCAGATTGTGCAGTTCAATCTGGTTCTTTTCCTTGGTTGCATCAATCTTGTTAAGGTAAAAGGAGCAAGGAAGCTGTGCAGTACCGTCCGTGGCAATAATGGTGTGCTGTCCCGGCGCGTAACGATCGTCGCCGGTCTCATACACGGTGGTGTACTCCCGACCAAACACATAGCCCGGAATCAGCAGAGAGAATTCGCCTTCCTCGCCGACATAATCCAGCCCGGTGCCGTCCGGCAGAGGGATCACCTTGGCTTGCCCGTTCTCGTCCGTCAGCACCGTACCGTTGCCGTCCGTCTGCGCCTTAAAATAGGCACAGCGGCCGTCCGCCGCCCGTTGAATCAGAATAGAATCCCGTATTTGGCCTTCGGCACCGCGACGCATCAGCACCATATAGCCCTGTCCGTCAAAATCGGACAGATCCTCGCCGGTAGAGACAAAGCGGTAGTCCGTCGCAGACAGCAGCGGGTACGATTTAGTATCGTCCAACTGCTGATGGTCGTTTTCCAAAGTGAAGTATGCATTTTTCGACCCACAAAGAAAATAGTAATAATTAATAAAGCCCGGGAACCGCAGGTTGTTGGAGGCGGCAAAGGTGGCGTCCACCTGGTACCATTGGTAGCCGCTGCCGGTGCCGTCATCCAAATACACAAAGTTCCAGGCGTGCATATCCTTTTGTAGTTCCCCGGTGTTCTCATTGCGCACCATTTTGCTGCCCATCACCGTGTTGCAGGCAATGCCGTTCAAACGGCACAGATAGTAAAACAGCGCCGCGTAGCCCTCGCACACGGCCTTGCCCTGGCCGGTGGTGCCGATCACCGTCAGGCTGTTTTTTTGCCGCACGGACCAATCGTAGCCGGTGCTGTCCAAATCCGCAGCCCCCTGCCCTGTAAGGCCGAAGAACGCTGCGTAGGCGGTGTGGGCGTACCAGTCGGTCACTTGATGATTCATAAAATTCTCATAGGCAGCGGTGTTGTACACCGTATTCTCCGCCAAAAAGTCATAAATGGTCTTGACGATCAGGTACTGGCGGCGGTTTGTATCCTTCTCCGCTGCGATGGTGGGATTATTGGTAACAAACAGTTGGTTCCACTTTTTCGCCGCTTGGCGCAGGATCTCCATTTGCTGCACCGTGTCGCAATATTTGAAGGTGCAGTGCACCTCATAAAAGGCCATCGCGCCGGTATTATCATTGTAGCCCTCCACATTCAGCCACCGGGTGTCCAGATCCTGTTCCTGAAAGCCCTGAATCTGGGCGTCCAAAAAATCGCCGCCTTCTATGGTGCCCGCTTTCTCCGCCAGGGCGTTGCTTCGCAACCGCTCATACAGCGCCGTCCGAAGATTGCCGGTGGTAGGATCGTAATCGCTTTTTTCCACCGCAATATACAGGGTAAAAGCAGTCTCTCGCCGGAGCATACGGTGCAGCGCGTCCGTCAGCGCCGCATCTATATCCTGCTGGAAGCAGTGCCAGGTCTTGACCTTCGTGGTATCGTCCCCCACCGCCGCCCAAGCGGTACCGTCCGGAGCCAGGTACGGAGCCAGGCCGGTACAGTCCTCTGCGCTCTGCCCCTCGGTATGGACGGTATGGGTCGTACAGGCGGTAGCATTTGCCAGTCCATCGGCAGCCGCAGCCGTAACCGGCATAGCGGTGCACACCAGCACCAGCGCCAGCAAAAGAGACAGCAAACGCATTCTTTTCATACCCATACCTCCTGATAAAACAAAAGCCTCTATTCCAATTTGATTATACCCGATCGTGGCAAAAAAGGCAAGAGAAAGCCGAGGACCTGCAAAATACAAGTCCTCGGCTGTTTTTTCAGTGTTTATTTCGCCTGCAAAACCGCTTTGGTAATAAAGGCGTCTATGTCCCGGTACACCTCCGGGCTGTTGATCTCTCGCAGGATCTCGTGCCGGGCACCGGGATACAAAAGAACCTGCACCCGGGTGTGGCCGGTGGCCTTCAGCCGGTCGCTGACCGCCCGAATACCGGCGCCGTAATTGCTCACCGGATCCTCCTGGCCGGACACAAAGAGAATCGGCAGATCCTTTGGTACGCGGGCGTACCAGTCTTTACTGCCGCACTCCAACATCAGCCGTCCCAGATCGCCGTAGGCGGCCACAGTAAAGGTAAAACCGCAGGCGTCGTCTGCAACATAATCATCCACCGACGCGTTATCTCGACTGAGCCAGTCCACAGAAGTGCGGCCCTCAAAATGATCGTTATAGCCCTTAAAGCCGGTATTCTCCAGCCACTTGGAGCGGTAGCGCTTACCCTTAACGGCGCCCAGTATATTGGTCACCGCCACGCTGATATTTGCCAGCGGATTCGGCCCGCCGGTGCCCACATAAATGGCCGCCGCATAGTCCAGATCCGGGTAGCGGGCGGTAAAGCACCGCATAATAAAGCTGCCCATCGAATGGCCGGCAATAACCAGCTTCTTGTCCGGATACTCGCCCCGGGCAATGTCATACAGCCGCCGCACATCTTGCAGCAGAGCATTGTACCCGTCCTTATCGCCAAAGAACCCCCTGTCCTCCGGCGTTTCGCAGGACTGACCGTGGCCCAGCATATCGTGCATAAAGACCGCATAACCCATATCCGCAAAGGCCTGCAAAAAGTCGCCGTAGCGGCCGCAGTGCTCAGCCATACCGTGGTGGAGCAGCAGCACGGCCTTCACATTGCCGTCGTCCGGATACCACTGCCAGGCATGGATGGTGGCCAGCGCGCTGGCGCTGGGATAAGTGTACGCTTTCGTTTTCATAGAAAAATCCCCCTTAACGCAGGCAATGCCTGCTGATTCTATGTAAAATTATTATCGCTACATATTCAGTTTTAGCTGTCGTTACTCTGTCTTTTCGTCCTCCAGCACCGAGGTGCAGTGGGGACAGCGGGTGGCAGCAATGTCAATCTCGCTCTTGCAGTAGGGGCAGACCTTGGTGGTGGTTGCCGCCTGGGCCTCTTTCTCATGGGTGGCGTGCTTCACTGCGTCTGACAGCTTATTCAGCCCCTTGACCATACAAAAGATGATCAGCGCCATAATCAGGAAATTCACCACAGCGGACAAAAACGCGCCGTAGTCCAAATAATTATCTCCCAACAGATGAATCTTGCCCTGGATCTCCGCTCCGCCGATACAGTTGAGTAGCGGTTTGATGATCGAATCCGTCAAAGCGGTAACCACGCCGGTAAAAGCGGAACCAATGATCACGCCAACGGCCAGGTCCATCACATTGCCGCGGGAAATGAATTCCTTAAACTCCCGGAAAAATTTCTTCATTTGTACATTCCCTCGTCTTTACACTTTTCGGCGCACAGCGCCTAACTGTATTCTATCACACAATGCCGGTAAAATCAAATGCCGGAATAAAATCTTTACCTACCGCGCTGCGCTCCTGCAAAAACACATGATCCATACCCAGCGCCAGAGCATGATCCACCACCTTGTCGTACTCCCGGCGGGTGATGGCGCGCGTCAGCTCCGGGTAGCGCTCCAGCCCCGGCATAGGGGTGTACTGGGCCATCAGGGACACATAGGTACCCGGCAAATGGCTGTGCAGCCAGTTCAGCGCCTCAATGGCCGAATTGGTATTGCCCGGCAAAATCAAATGGCGCACGATCATACCGGACAGCATTTTATCCCCGTCCCACCGGTCCTGCACCTGGCGGCGCATTTCCAGCAGCGCCGGGCCCACCCGCTCCACATAGTCCGGCGCAGCGCTGTAAGCCGCCGCCTTAGCCGGGCGGGTGTACTTAAAATCCGGCAAATAAATATCGATCAGTCCCTCCAGCTGCCGCAGGGTCTCTAATCGCTCATAGCCGCCGGTGTTGTACACCACCGGCACCGGGGGCTTCCATCGGCGCAGCAGCCGCGCCAAGGCCGGTGCGTACTGGGTGGGGCTGACCAAATTGATATTCTGCGCCCCGGCGTCAATCAGCCGCTGCATACCGGCGATCAGCTGGTCCTCGGTTAGGTCCACGCCCTTGCAGCCCCGGCTGATCTCCATATTTTGACAAAACACGCACTTCAGCGGACAGCCGGAAAAGAAGATTGCTCCGCTGCCGGATTTGCCGCTGATACACGGCTCCTCCCAGGCGTGCAGCGCCATACGCGCCACCCGAAAGGCAGCGCCCACACCACAGGCACCCACGGCCGTGGTACGGTCAACACCGCACCGGCGGGGGCAGGCATTACACCCACTCACAGCAGTGCCTTATAGAGATCGCCTTTTTTGTACGGGGTTACCGCGGCAATCTCCTTGGCGGCAGCGTTGACGGAAGCGCCTTTCTCCACCAGCGCACGAGCCTGTTCCACCGCCTGGTCAAAGGTGATGGCGTCCGTTGGCTCGGCCTTTTTGCCTGCCACGATCAGCACGATCTCCCCTTTGATCTTATTTTCCGTATAGTCTTTCTCCGCCTGTGCCAAGGTGGTACGCACCACCTGCTCATGCACCTTGGTCAGTTCCCGCACAATGGCGATCTCCCGGTCACCCAGCACCCGGTGCAGATCCCCAATGGTGTTGATAAACTTATGCGGCGCCTCATAAAAAATCATGGTGCGCTTCTCGTCCTTAAGCTCCTCCAGGTGGTCCCGGCGGGATTTTTTATTGACGGACAAAAAGCCCTCAAAGGTAAAGCGCCCACTCTCCATACCGGACACCGCCAGCGCTGTGGCAAAAGCCACCGGTCCGGGCACGGACACCACCGGAATCCCCTGCAAGTGGCACAGGTGCACCAGATCCTGCCCCGGGTCCGAAATGGCAGGCATACCCGCGTCCGTTACAATGGCGCAGTCCTCCCCCGCCGCAATGCGGGCAGTGATGATCTCGCCCCGCTCTCGACGGTTGTGCTCATAATAGCTGACCATCTCTTTTTTGATACCAAAATGATTCAGCAGCTTTAAGGTCACCCGGGTGTCCTCTGCTGCAATAAAATCCACAGTCCCCAGGGTGTCAACCGCCCGGGGCGACCAGTCGCTTAAATTCCCGATGGGCGTGCCCACCACATATAAAGTACCGCTCACTTTGCGCCTCCTTCAAAATATGCGCCGTATATTCTTCCCATTTCCGACTGACCCGCCGGACTTTCCAAAATCAGCGTAGGCTCTGCCGTTAAGTACGGCTTGGCGCCCTTGCGCCCCTCCATCAGCAGCAAAAAGGGTGCCTCTCCCTCCCGGTGCTGCACCAGCCGCAGCCGCTTAGGCTCCAAATCATGGGCACGCATAGCCGTTACAATATCCGCCAGCCGTTCCGGCCGATGGCAAATGCAAAACCGCCCGCCGAACTGCAACAAATAGCCCGCTGCCGCACAGGCGTCCTCCAAGGTGCAGCACACCTCGTGCCGGGCAATTTGATCCCACGGCTCCGGAGACAAAATGCCCGTGTCCACCGGCTTGTACGGCGGGTTCATACTCACCAGAGTAAAGCTGCCCGCCGGGTACAGCTGCCGATGATCTCGCAGATCTGCCTGCTGCACGGTTAGCCGCTCTTCCAAATGATTCAGCGCAATGGATTGCTGCACCTGCCGTACCGCCTGGTCCTGAATATCCAGACACGCCACCGGACTTTGCCGGGCATCTCGCAGCCAAAGCAGCGGAATAATTCCACAACCTGTACCCAAATCCAGCGCCCGATCCCGGCGGCGAATACGGGCAAAATCCGCCAGCACCACGGCGTCCGTACCAAAGGTGTGGCGGTCACTGACCACGATTTGTATATGCTCTGCCAAAGGCATAACCGTCTCGTTCATAGGCTCTCCCACTACCGGGCCGTGCCCGGGTCTTTGCGCTTATTATATACCTACCGCCCCGCTTTGGCAAGCGGACAAAAAAAGACACGCCCAAAGCCAAAGCTCTCGGCGTGTTCCTTTTTGTTTGTACAAAAGCAGAAAAATCTACAAAATCCGCTTATGCCTGGGCAGGCGCACCCACGGGGCAGGTTGCCTCGCACGCACCGCACTCAATGCAAACGTCAGCGTCAATTACAAATTTGCCGTCACCCTCGGAGATGGCGGAAACCGGACACTCTGCTGCGCAAGCACCGCAGGAAATACAATCATCAGAAATCTGATATGCCATGATAAACACCTCCTGTATGTTTCTCAACCTAAATATAACAGCATTGATTTGAAAATGCAAGTGAATTCTAAAAAATTAGTCTTGCCTTACTTCTCCGCCTGGGCGGGCTTGTCCGCTTTTTTCTCATTTTTGCCGCCGCGATGGGGCGCACGCACCACGCGCACTTCTTCCCGATTGACGATCACCGGTGCGCCCTCCGGCGCATTATCCAGCTGCACTTTCAGCTTGCCGGTGAGCAGCGCAGCGTCTACCACCGTGCCTCGACCCTCTCTGCAGTCCACCACGGTGCCACGACGGGGAGTGATCTTTGCCAGGTATTCATAAGAGTTCTGCTCATATTTCAGGCAGCACATCAACCGCCCGCAAGTGCCGCTGATCTTAGAGGGGGACAGGCTCAGTCCCTGTTCCTTGGCCATTTTGATAGACACGGAGTGGAAGTCATTCAGGAAGGTGGAGCAGCAAAACGGCCGCCCGCACACGCCCAGACCGCCCAGCATCTTGGCCTCGTCTCGCACGCCAATCTGGCGCAGCTCAATACGGGTATGGAAAGTGGAGGCCAGATCCTTGACCAGCTCTCTAAAGTCCACACGGCCGTCCGCGGTAAAATAAAACAGAATCTTGGAACCGTCAAAGGCGTATTCCACCTCGGTCAGGTTCATATCCAGCTTGTGTTTCTCGATCTTTTGCAGGCACACCTCGTAGGCGCGCTTCTCTTTTTCTTTATTTTCTTCCAGAATTTGCTTGTCTCTGGCGGTGGCAATACGCAGCACCGGCTTGAGGGGTGCAGTGACCTCATTCTCCGCCACCTCTTTGGGCGCATACTGGGCCACGCCGCATTCCATACCTCGGGCGGTCTCTACTACCACCAAGTCGCCTTTCTTAATCTCCAACCCCTTAGGGTCAAAATAATATGTTTTGCCGGTGTCCTTAAACCGAACGCCTACCACTTTTGTCATAATCTATCCTCCTAACGGCCGATTGCCTGGCGCAAATCGGCGCAAAATTTTGTGATCAGCAGGGCGTTATTGGCATTTTGCAGCGCCCGCTGATATGTGTCCTCAGCCACAGATACCAGTTGCAGCAGTCGTTTTCTTGTACATTTGGATCCAAGCAGCCGGGGAATTTCATCGCTGCCGGAAAGCAAATCGGCGCCGCTGTCCAGCACCAATGCGTCCCGAAACAGATCCCGCAGCACCCCGCAGATATTCAGTACCGCCTGCCTGTCCTTTTGCAGTGGTGCACAGGCGCAAATGAGCGCATACTCATTCTCCGCCACCAGCGCGCGGCACAGTTCTGCGGACAAGGCGCTATACTTGGCGGCCTCGCCGTCCTCCAGGCTCTCCATGGCCTTTCCGATGTTACCGTTCCACAGCTGCAACGCCTGGCGCACCCGATCCGGGTCCGCCTCCGGCTGCCGCTGCAAAATATAATCCGCACCGATCTCTACCGGCACGCCCTCCAACCGAAACACCACACTGCGGGACAACACCGTGGGCAGCAGAGCGCTCTTGTTCTCCACCGTTAAAATGAACCGCACATAAGCCGGCGGTTCCTCCAGCACTTTCAAAATGGCATTCTGGGCCTGCACGCTCATCAAATGGGCGTTAACCAATATGTAGATCTTATAATCCGCCTCGTTGGGGGTCATATACACATCTCCCACAATTTGATCCACCGTCTTTTTATGGAACGAACGGGCGCCCCCCTCCGGGGCATAGACCAAAATATCCGGGTGCACCCCGGCACGGGCCTTGTGGCACTGGGGGCAGCTGTCGCAAGGGCGGTGCTCGCCCCGGCACACCAATGCCGCAGCCAGTTCACCGGCCAGCGTGCGCTTACCCAGACCGTTCTCCCCCTCCAGTACCACAGCGTGGGGCAGGCGGCCGCCGTCTACCAATGCAGACAGCTGCGCCTTGATTTTTTCATTCCCGAGAAAGTGCTTAAATTCCATACTTGCCTTTACAATTTGCGGAACTCGTCCACATTGATCACAAACGCCACAGCGCCGTATTCCTCCACGTCCACCGGCTGGCGCAGCAACGAGCCTTCCAGCGTGCTGGCCACGCCCGCTTGGCGCACCACCCGCTTGGTCACATGCTTCTTCAGCACATCGAACAGCTGCTCCACCTTGTGATCCTCCGTGCCGATAAACAGCGTGGTGTGCCCATCGGCCAAGAACTGACCGGTGGTGGAGATACGGGTGGAGGCAAAGCCCTCCTTCGTAATCGCATCCAAAACTTTGGAAACATCTTTATTGGAAATTACAGCCATAACCAGCTTCATATAAACATCCATCCTTTCCGTTAATGCTTCCTATTATACGCCTTGATTCGTAACTTTACAACTATCTGTATTATTACTTCAAATAAAATTTACAATTTGTACTTATTTAGACAAATTTCACCTTTTTGGGGGTTAAATCACCGCTGCCAGCGCCACCACCACCGGCATGGTAACGATGGAAAACAGCGAGGACTGGGCGGCCAACTCGCTGCCCAAGGCGGCGTCATTGTCGTACTTGGCCGCATACATAGCCGTATTGGTCGCCGTGGGGGCAGAGGCAGAGATGACCATAGCGATCAGCAGATCACCCCGCACACCGCACAGGTAAAACAGCCCCACCATACACAGGGGGATCACCGCCAAACGCATCAGGGAGCAAAAGTACAGCTCCTTTTTGGCGAACATACGCTTCCAGTCCGCATTGGCAAGAAAGGTGCCGAAAATCATCATGGCCAAGGGCGAATTACAGTTGCCCACCATCTCCATGGGCCGCAGGATCACCTGGGGCAGCCTGGGCTGCAAAAAGAACAGCGGCAGCCCGATGAGCACCGCCATGGAGCCGGGGTTCAGCACCAACCGGCGCAGGTCGATCTTGGCGGTATGGCCGCTGATCTCATAAATGCCATAAGTAAAGGCCACCACATTAAAAACAGCCACATAAACGGAGCAGTAGAACACGCCCTCCGAGCCAATCACCGCCAGAGCCAAAGGCAGCGCCAAAAAGCTGGCGTTGGAAAACAGCATACCGTAGCGGTACACGCCCCGCTCCATGGGACTGCGGTGGCGAAAGCACAGCTGTCCCAGCACGCCGCCCACCAGGTGGGTGGCAAAGGCGCACACAAACGCCAAAAGAATCCCCCGCACATGGTCCGGGGTGTACGCCATGGTCATAAATGTATAAATAATGGCAATGGGCAGCACGATATTAAACAGCAGGTCGATCACCCGCTTGGCGTCCGCCTGGCGAAACACGCCCAATTTATCCGTCACAAAGCCGATCAGAGAGATCAGGTACAGCATCAGTACCTGACCGGCCACGGTCTTTAAGGTTGCAAAAAACAAAGGCACGCTCCTAATCCGCTGCGCTGCGACGGCGCAGATCCTGCACAAAAGCCAAGGCGAATACACCCAGCAATAAATCCGCCGGGCCGAAATACAGGCTGCCGTTCAACAGACCCCGGTGCCCGGTAAACAGTACGGACAGTCCGGGCAATGCCAGCACACAGCCGCACACAAACACCAGCAGGCCAAAGAACACCACCGCACGCCCTGCATGGCGGGAGGTAACCACCGCCGTTGCAAAGGATAAGAGAAACAACAGCAGCGCCACCAAAAACAGCACCTCGCACACCGTCTGGGTATCTACCAGCACACTGACCATCTTAGCTAAAATGGTTAGCAAACGGCAAAGCCCCCACAGCGCCGGCACAAAGTGAAAGAAGCGGAAAGCGCGAAAATCATACCGTCCGCCCCCATAGCTGCGCCCTACAACAAAATAGTAGGAGCAGCTGAGTAAAGCAAACAGTGCCGTCAGCCCTTCGCTGACCAGGTCATTCCACTGTAAATAAACCGCACCGTCCGCCAAGTCGTAGCACAAAAAGCAGCGGTAAATAAAATCAAAAAAGAACGCCACAGACACCAGATAGGACACAACGGTCAGCCTGCGGCTGCCGCCGTTTGCAGCAACCGCCACTGCCGTATGGCTTTGGTGCAGGGCACACACAGTGCAACACACACCGGCACACAGCAGCAAAGCATACAGCCCATAAGTCAACGGCGCACCGGCAGCCGTGACCCGCCCGGTACTGCTGTCCGTAAAAAGGAGGAGCTGAACAAAGCGCAATACCACCGCCGCCCCGGTGATCGCAAAAGTCAGAATCCAAGGGATCAGTTGGGGTTTGGTACGCACTTTTTCGCTCCTCTTTCGTTCAAAATCAGCCCTGAACCTCTCGGTCCGCCGGGGCAATGTACGTTCTGGCGTGGGACACGCTCTTGTATGCCGGACGCATAATTCGGCCGCCGGAAATCAGTTCCTCCAGCCGATGGGCGCACCAACCGGCAATACGGGCGGTGGCAAACAGCGGGGTAAACAGATCCTCCGGGATCTTCAGCACCTTGTAAACCAAACCGGAGTACAGATCTACATTGGCGCACATCACCTTGTCGTCGCCCTTTACCTCGGCAAACACCTCCGGGGTCAGCTTCTCCACATTCTCCAAGGTTTTAAACTCTTTTTCAAATCCGGCCTCATAAGCCAGCTTGCGGGCATTGGATTTTAAGATCACTGCGCGAGGATCTGATTTGGTATAGACTGCGTGACCCATACCGTAGATCAAACCGGAGCCGTCACCGGCTTCTTTATTCAGGATTTTAACCAGGTAATCTTTTACCTGCTCCGGCTTGGTGGGGTCTGCCACATGGGCAATAATGTCCTCCATCATGTGCGTCACCCGAATGTTGGCGCCGCCGTGGCGAGGACCTTTCAGGGAGCCGAAGCCGGCCGTAATGGCCGAATACGTATCCGTACCGCTGGAGGTAAGCACACGGGTAGAGAAGGTAGAGTTGTTACCGCCGCCGTGGTCCGCATGAAGCATTAAGCAAATGTCCAGCAGTTTGGCCTCTTCGCGGGTAAAAGTCTTGTCCACCCGCAGCTGATTTAAGATATACTCCGCCATGGTCTGCTCCTTGTTGATCGGGTGCAGGAACATGGTCTTGTTGTAGAATGTACGGCGCTTGATCTGATAGGCGCTGTTCATAATGGTGGGGGTCTGAGCGATCAGCTGCAAGGACTGACGCAGCACATTGGGAATGGAGGTATCGTCCGGGTTCTCATCAAAAGAGTAAAGGGACAAAATGCAGCGCGCCATCTTGTTCATAATATCCTTGGAAGCATGCTTCATAATCACATCTTCCACAAACTCGTCCGGCAGTGCCCGGCACTCAGACAGCACCTCGCGGAGAGAATACAGCTGATTGGCAGTTGGCAGATTGCCAAACAGCAGCAGCCACACCACTTCCTCATAGCCAAAGCGGTCCTCGGCAATGCAGTTGTCCACCAAATCACGAATGTCATAACCACGGTAAGACAACTTGCCGTCCGTAGGAATCCGCTCGCCGTCCAAAATATAATAGCCCTCTACCGAGCAAATACGGGTCAATCCGGCCATCACGCCGGTGCCGTCGCTGTTGCGCAGGCCCCGCTTTACCTGATAGCGTTCAAAATCGTGGGCATTGATATAGTTATTCTTCCCCAGCTCCTGGCACAAGTTGGACAGTGCGTCCATGGAAATGGGCGAAATATAATTGGAAGCCACAAAATCGCTCCTTTCAAACATACATTTAGAACAATCATTATACAATTATAATAGACAAATGTCAAGTTATCTGAAAGGAGAGATCCACTTTGAAAAAAGTATTGATTCTGTTTGCTCTGCTGTTTTTGCTCACATTCGGGGTGCCCATGTTTGCCGCATTTCACACCCAAGGCAGCAGTGATCTGGTAAGCCTGCTCCACTCTGCGGTGCTGACGGCGCCTATTCTCTGATGGAATTATCGTTAATTTTCGTAATCCGGCAGTGGCAGACAGCCTGGATCACAGAGGCGGAGAACGCGCGGTTCCAGTCCGCTTTAACCGCTGCATACCCCGCCGGGTCTGACATGGCCAGCTGCGCCCCAACCTGCACGCCGTCGCATCCGGCAGCCTGCAAGCAGGCGTAAGCTCCGGTGCACAGATCCACCAGCTTTTGCTCCGCCAGGCGCTCTATGACGGCAATGGAGCGATTATCTATGGTACTGATATAGCCCTTTTGCACTTCGTCCAGCATCAGCTGTGCCTGCACCGTTACCCGGAACACCGAGCGGCCGTTCTCTATGGCGCTCTTCGTCCCCACCTTGCAGGATACCAGTTCCACCCCGATATGCCCCAACTTGTCATTTTGCAGGGTTAGCAGCCCGCTTTTGATCTTGCCATTCATCAGAAGAATACCAAAAGTATCTGTCATGTTCGCCGTGGCGGTCATCTTGCCCCCATCAAACAGCGCCAGCCCTACAAAAGCCGTATGTGTGCCCACTCTCTTTAATAGCGGCAAATAAATGTCCGAGGTAGGACTGGCAAAGCAGCGCAGCGCGTCATTAACGGACACCACCGCGCCCATACCGCTATCCTGCCCATTCTGCAGCAGGTGCACCATATTTGCGCTGGGCACCAAAGCGTCGTCTTCCTTACTCTGCAGCAGCGCCTTGGCATTACCGTCTGCCACACACAGCAGCACATCCGGCCGACTTGCGGCGCTGCGCACAAAGTAATCCATATTGTCGCCCACCCCGTGCCGTGCCACGCTGCTGCTGAACACCGTAATCTTGTTTTGTCCCAAAAACAAATTGCGGGACAAGTCCTTAGACAGCTTAGACAGCGCCTGGGAAATACCGGTGCCGCTCTCTGCGGTATTAATGGTAATATTGCCGGACAGGGCCTCCGAGCCGTTGCCGCTCTTGGTCATATTCAGGGTCTGCACCGAGACGGACACCCCGTTTGCCGCCCGGTCAATGCTCATGCCCTCCACCACCGCCAAATTACTCAAGGTGTGCCGCCCGGAGCAGCCGCACAGCGTAGCCGCCACCAGCAAAAAGCAAAGAAGCAGCTTAATGGTTCGTCTCATTTGTACCACGCGCCTTTCTGTGCCCCAGTAGCCAAACCAGGGGAATGAGAGAGGAAAACACCGCGAAGGGCACCACTGTAATCAACGGCGAGTGCTGACCCACAGTCATCAACCGTCCCAGCGCACAACTGACGGCAAAGGCCGCCAAACCGGCGCCCAGGCACTTGCCCTTGTGTCCACCACTGCCCGGCAGGGTCACTGCCGCACAATAGATCAACAGTGCCGCCTTAATAAAGATGGCAAAGATCCAAAAGCCGGTGTACAGCGCGTCCATACGCACCATGGAGCCGCTGCCTGCCAGCTGAGAGAGGGTATAAACCGGAAACGCCTGTAACCCGGCCGCGTCCCCCATCACGCCGATGGCAAAGAGAAACAGCAGGCTCGTAGTCAGGTACGAACATCCCATAGCGCCATAAAAGGCACCAAAACGACGTCCGCCGATGACCACCTGATCCGCCAGCACCAAAAAGATCGTAATCTCTGCCGTATTGGCAGACAGCACCACGCCGTTTTGTACCACTTCACCCACGGTGTTGCTGCCTGGCGGAAACAGGCTGAACCATTGGAAGTGCTGCACATTAAAGCCCAGCACCACCGCTACCACAAGCACAATCAGGCAAAAGGCGAAGCCGGAAAAACGAGACAATCCTTGCAGCCCAACCAACGCCCCATACACCGCAAATAGAAGAATCAGCAAGGCAAATCCCCAACTTTTGGCCTCCGGATTCAACCGGGCAGAGGCGAAGTAGGCAAAGCGGCTCACATTGATCCCCGCCAAGAAGATAAAATTACAGGCATAAAGAGTGCCCAGCGTTCTGTGCGCCAACGGTGAGCAGTCCCGCTGCACACAAAGAAGCACAGGCACCGCAAACAGCAGGGAAAGCACCAGCGCCACCCCCACGCTCATCAGCATTTGGGTAGACAACTTACCTGCCATAATAGACTGCACATGGGTCAGGCTCACCACCAGGCGGCTGATATACAGCATGGCAAACAGACTGAACGGAGAAATTTTGCTGTTATTCACACTGGTCAATATGCGCACCCCGCAGATCCTGTACCCGCACCCGGCGGCGGGCCAGCTTGGTCCAACTTTCCCGATAAAACACATCGCCCAGGGAGCGCACATTTAGCGGCGCGATGGGGGCGGCGTACGGCACGCCGTAGGGGCTGAGACTGCAAATATTCACAAACAGCGCCGCCATGCCCAGCATCAGGCCGTAAAGACCGGTGAGTCCCCCGGCCAGGATAAACAAGAGCCGCAGCACCGACACGCTGTCATACAGCGGAAACGCCACATAAGAAGCAATGGCGGTAATGGCGATAATCACCAACATAGGCGCACCGATCAGCCCGGCAGACACGGTGGCCTCACCGATGACGATGGCGCCGATGATAGACACCGCGTGGCCGACGACCTTGGGCAACCGCAGCCCCGCCTCCCGCATGATTTCATAAAAGATCAGGGTCATAATGGCCTCATTCATCAGGGACAGCGGGGTGCGAAACTCTGCCGACGCAATGGTAAACAGCAAGTTGGTGGGAATCAGTTCTTGATGAAAAGTGCCCAGTGCCACATACACCCCGGGCAAAAATACGGAAATACCAAAGCTAAAATACTTCAGCAGCCGCACAAATCCGCCAAAAAACGGCGGATAATCATAATCATCCAAAGACTGAAAATTATCGCTGAAAAGATACGGCACATAAAGCACAAAGGGCGTGCCCTCCACCAGTACCGCCACCCGGCCCTCATAAAGCTTGGACGCCAACACATCCGGGCGCTCCGTGGTGCCTACGGCAGAGAAAAAGGAACGCATATTTGTGTCTAAAAAGGGCACCAGTTCGCCGTAATCCGCCACCGTGTTCAAATGCGCGTCCTTTAGCCGCTGCTCCACCGCATTCACCAATTCCGCCGCGGCACGGTCATCCAAAAAGGCCAGTACCACCGGGGTTGGGGCGGCGGTGCCCAGCTGGATTTGACGCAGCTTTAAGTGATGGGTTTTCATGCGCTTACGCAGCAGCGCCTTGTTGTCGTTCACAGACTCCACAAAGCACTCTTTGGCGCCGCGCACATTGCTTTCGCTCTCCGGCTCGTCGGTACTGCGCTTGGTCCAACCCTGAATACCCATGACCATAGCCCGGGGACAGCCGTCCAACACAAACACGCAAAAGCCGCTCATCAAATAATAGTAAGCATCCTCGAAGGTCTCTGCCTCTTTCAACTCTACCGACTGCACGCAGGTGCGCATCAGCTGGCGAAGCTGCTCGCCGGGCGTGCGGGCCTTCACCTGTGCGCCCAGCACCGGTCCCATAATCATCTGCCCCAGCTGCAAAGAATCCACCAATCCGTCCATCACAGCAAAAAAGCACTTGCGACCGCCGGTTTCCGCCTCCTTGAGCAAAAAATCCGAGCAGTCCGCAAAGTCCGCCTTAAATTTCTGTACATTATCATTATATTGACGCCTAAGGTTTTCCAATTTCTATCACCCGTACTAATTTTGGCATAACCGGGGGATTTATTCACAAAATACAACCGGTGATTGAAATGACAGTAACTCTTATTCGCGCACTGCTGATCTACTTTACCGTCATTCTGGCTATGCGGATCATGGGCAAGCGCCAGATCGGCGAGCTGAACCCCCACGAGCTGGTCATTACCATATTAGTGAGCCAGATTGCCTCCATTCCCCTACAAGACAACACCATGCCCCTGGCCAACGCCTTTTTGCCCATGCTGCTACTGGTAAGTCTGGAAATTCTCGCCTCCGTGGCGTCCATGAAAAGCCTGCGGCTGCGAAACCTGCTGCAAGGGCGACCCATCTTTCTCATACGCCACGGCAAACCGGATCAAAAGCAAATGCGTCGCCTGCGCTTTACCGTAGACGACTTGATAGACGCCCTGCGCCAAAAGGATGTATTTGATCTGTCCACCGTGGAGGAAGCGGTGGTAGAGACCAACGGCAGCCTGTCCGTGCGGCTGCGTACGGAGGAAAGCCCGGTGACCCCCAAGCAGTTGGGGGTACCGACGCCGGACAACGGCTTTCCCATACCCGTAGTCACCGACGGCCACATTGTGCCGGAATATTTCGGTGACCAAGTGCAGGACGCAGCAGCCATTGCCAAGGCGCTGCAAAAGGAGAGCCTGCGCCCCGGTGAACAGCTGGTGGTAACCATAGATGACAGCGGCACCGTCTTTGCCGTAAAAAAGGAGAGAAAAAAGTGAAGCGCACTTGGTTTGCCATTTTGTTTTTGCTGCTGGTGGCAGGGCTGTGTATCTTTGAACAGCACACGGTCAAGACCACCTTTGAGAATATGGAGACCCTACTGCAAAGCATGGACGCAGCCGCCGCAGAAGAGAATTACCCGGAGGCAGAACGCAAGGCCCGCCAACTGCAAAACATTTGGACCGCCCGCTACCCTACTCTGTGCGTGCTCATGGAGCACCGCGCTTTACAAGAGGCGGGGGTAACCCTGGGCACCCTGCAACCGTTGGCTCGGGACGAAAGCGACGATCTGCGCCCCACCATTCGCCAGTGCCAAACGGAACTGGCAGAGATCTACGACAACAGCAAGGTAACGGTGGGCAACATCTTTTAGCAACACAAAAGCGAACGATATAAAAATCGTTCGCTTTTTTATCGTTATTCACTTTTGGCGTTCTTATACTTCTCCGCTTGCAGGCGGAACATATAAGCATAGATGCCGTCTGCCGCCATCAGTTCACTGTGCGAGCCGCTCTCTATGATCCGACCCTGCTCCATCACATAAATTTTATCCGCCTGCACCGTGGTGGACAACCGGTGAGAAATAAAGATCACCGTCTTGTCCCGGGCAGCCTCCAGCATAGCCCGGTTCAGCTGGTATTCCGCCACCGGGTCCAAGTTGGCAGAGGGCTCATCCAGGATCACAAAGGGGCAGTCCTTGTAGAATGCCCGCGCCACCGCCACCTTTTGGCTCTCGCCGCCGGAAAGCATCAGTCCGTCATCGTCAAACTCCCGCAGCAGCTGGGTGTCCACTCCCCGGGGCAAAGGTCGCTGAAAGCCGCTGTGGTCCAGCGCACGGCGCACCCGCTCCGGGTCAAACTGCGGGCTGAGCGCCACATTCTCCCCTACCCGACAGGCAAACAACTGGAAGTCCTGGAACACCGCCGCAAACCGATCCCGATGGCTTTGCAGGGTGCAGTCCCGAATGTCTTGCCCACCAATCAGGATCCGCCCACCGGAGGGCTCATACAGCCGCAGCAGCAAATTGGTTAAGGTGGTCTTACCGGCGCCGTTGTAGCCAACCAGGGCGATCTTCTCCCCCGGGTGAATGGTCAGGTTAATATCCTGCAAAACAGGCGCCGCCCCACCGGGATAAGTAAAGGTCAGGTGCTCCAGCTTGATCTCGCCGGACCGACGCTTGGGCGCCGCCTGCGCTCCGTCCCGAATGGTGGGTTCGGCGTGGAGAAAGGCTCGGTACTTCTCGATCAGCTTGGCCCGCTCGTCAAACTGAGCAACGCCCCACACGGTGAGGAAATTCAGGCTCATGGCGATGGCATAGGCGCCGTTAAAGCTGGCCACAAAATCCCCGGGGCTGATCTGGTGGCGCACCAGCACCAGGTAGCCCAGATACATGGGCAGTACAAACATAAAGCCCAGCACCTGCACGCCGGTCTCCTGAAGCAGATAGCGGCGAGTGATCTTGCCGTAATATTTCTTTTGACAGGCGATCACATCCTCCGCCGCTTGGTCGTAGCGCTCCATCAGCAGAGGCGCAATGCCGTTCATACGCACCTCTTTGGCGTAATCCTGCAAATAAAACAGCCGCTGGAAGTAGTCTGATCGCCGATGATAGCGGGTGTTCTCCACCTGGCGTTGCACCTGCAAGTTGCTAATGGCCTTGCTTAGGGGCAAAAACAGCAAAATAGACGCCAAAATAATCACCAAACACAAAGGGTCAATGGTCAGCAGCACAGAGGAAATGGCAATCAGCGAGATCAAGTTGCCAAAGTACCGGCGCACCAGGCCCAGCAGGTTTTGGATGTTGTCGCCGGAGGACTCAATGGTGAGAATAAAGCGGTTGTAAAATTCCGGGTCATCATAAGATGCCAGGTCCAGCTCCGCCGCCTTGGCATACAGCCGCCGGTTCAGCCGGTAATAGGCTTTCTCCCTTTGCACATTCCAAAAGAACTCCCGATACAAATAGGACGCCAGCCGGCACAGCGCCAACAGGGCCACCACACCGGCCACCACGGCGTACAGCCGCTTTAAGTCCCCACCGGAGGTGACAATGTCGATCACATACTTAACCCCCAGCACGCTGACCAGCTGGCCGGGCAGCACCGTCAGCACGCCCCATGCCAGCTCGCCGATCACCAGCGCCGGGGAGGCTGCAAACAGCAGCCGCAAAAAGTAGAATAAATTGGAGAACATGGAGTGCTCTCCCGCATGCTTAGGCTTGCGCACCGGCGGCACCCCCTTCCTGCTTGTAACCGGAGGCTTGCAGGCGGAACATATCCGCATACAGTCCGTTTTGCTCCATCAGCTGCCGGTGGGAGCCGCTCTCCTGCACCTGACCGTCGGCCAGCACCAAAATGCGGTCGCTGAGCACCGCGCTGGACAGCCGGTGCGAGATAAAGATCACCGTCTTGTTCTCTGTCACTTGCAGCAAATTCTCATACATTTTATACTCCGCCACCGGATCCAAGGCGGAGCTTGGCTCGTCCAGCACGGCGATCTGGAAGTCCCGGGCAAACAGCCGGGCGGTGGACACCTTTTGATTTTCGCCGCCGGACAGGCCGGTGCCCGCTTCGTCAAACTCTCGGGTCAGCACCGTGTCCGCCCCCCGGGGCAGTGAGGCAATTTTGTCCCACACACCGCTGTGGCGCAATGCCTGCTCTGCCAGAGCTTTTTCCGCCGGGGTACAAGCGTGGCCGATCACATTCTCGTTGACGGACAGGGCAAAGTTTTTATAATCCTGGAACACGGTACCAAAGGCAGCCCGCAGCTGCTCCAGGTCATATTCCGGCAGCGGCTTGCCGTTATAGAGAATTTGGCCAGCTGTGGGATCGTAAAACCGCAGCAGCAGCTTGACCAGCGTGGATTTGCCGGCGCCGTTAATGCCCACCACCGCCAGGGTCTCGCCCTGCCGCAGGGTAAAGTTCACATCGTGGAGCACCCGTCGATCGGTGCCCGGGTAGGTAAAGTCCACATGGCAAAATTCCAGCGTCTCCAGCGGCGGCACCGGCAGAGGACCGGATACCACCTGGGGCTGATAGTCCAAAAACTCCCGCAAATTCTGAAAATACAACGCCATCAAGGTCATTTCGTCAAAGCACTCGGTGGTGTCCAGGGTAGACTCCCGCACCGCGTTAATGCCGGAGGCCACTACGCTAAAGCCGGACACGGTCAGCCCGCTGCCCTGCACAAAGCTGTGGCAGGCAAAGGCATAAGTGCCCAGCACCGGCAGCAGCTCACCAAGCAGGCTGCTGACTACGCTGTACAAAAACAGCCGCACGCCGTAGTCCCTCAAAATGCGCACATTGGCCTTGGTGGCCGCCTCCATACGCCGAACCATCACCGCAAAGATATTGGAGGTGCGCATGTCCTTGGCGTACTCTCGCAGGTACACCGTGCGCTGCACATAGGCTTGCATTCGTTTGTTGGCGGTCATGGACATATCCCGCCGGTAGACGCACTTGCTCTTATACACCTCTACGGCGAACACAAAGAACACCGGCACCAAAAACAGTAGGTACAGCGGGTGCACCGCCGCCACGGTGGCCATCACGCACACCAGCGCCACCACATCCGCCACAAAGGCAGAAAAATCAAAGCAGATCAGGTCAAAAAAGCCATTGGTGGTCACCATGGTTGCCCGCTGATATTTGTCGTAGAATTCCGGGTTCTCATAACAGGCCACATCCACAGACAGCGCCTTTTCAAAGATCCGGTCGTTCAGCAACTTCAGCACCCGCTTGGTGGCGCACTTTTCCATGCGCATACCCTCCCACTGGGCCACCTTCACCACCAGCGCCAAAAGGGCAAATGCCGCCAACTCCCCAACATAAATGCGAAAGTCGCCGCTGCCGGTGATCACATCCAGCAGGATCTTTAAGAACAAAATATTCTGCAAATAGCGGGAAAACACCGCATACAGCCCCTCTTGCAACAGATAGCCGATGAGCAGGCGCTTGTCCGTCTGCCACACCAGGCGCAGGGCATAGATCACATTTTTCAGCACAGGAACCTTGAACTGCTCCTCTGTCATTTGCATATAGGGCATTCTTTTCTCTCCAAATCACGGGCCGCCGCCCGCCGTTCTTGGTAAAAGGGTAGCATATTCCGCCGGCACTGTCAAACGAAAAGGAACCCGACTGCCAGCCGCGTTCCTTTTGTTTTACTTATTCTGTATAAAGTGCTGTTATTTGCTGTAAGAGTCAATACGGATCAGGTCCGCCTCGCTAAGGGGAGGCTGTTCCAGCGCAGCCAAATTCTCCAGCAGTTGCGCCTTGGAGTGCACGCCCACCAGCACGGAGGTGACCCCCTTTTGCTGCCACAGCCACTGGATTGCCAGCTGAGAAAGGGTCTCGCCCCGGTCTTTTGCCAGCTGATAGAGTTTTTCAATCTGCTGGGCACGGTGCCCGTCATAACCCACATGGGCTTGCAGCTTTTCGTTGCCAAACAGGCGGGCGCCCTCCGGGATGCCTTTGGCGTATTTATCCGACAGTTGCCCCTGGGCCAGCGGCGAAAAGCAGATCACGCCCTTGCCCTTGTCCCGGGCTTCTTTCAGCAGCTTGTTTTTCTCCACCGTGCGGTCAAAGATGGAATAGCGATTTTGGTTGATGACAAAGGGCGTTTGCACATCATCGCACTTGTGGTACATACGGTGCATGGTCTTGCCGTCATAATTGCTCATACCCACATACAGGGTCTTGCCCCGGCGCACCAGATCTGCCAGGCACAGCGCCGTCTCCTTCAGCGGCGTGTCCGGGGTCATGCAGTGGTGGTAAAAAATATCCACATACTCCAGCCCCATCCGCTGCAAGCTCTGGTCCAGAGAAGCAGTCAGGTACTTGCGGCTGCCGCCCCGACCACCGTAAGGGCCCGGCCACATCTCATACCCGGCCTTGGTGCTGATAATCAGCTGATCCCGGTAAGGGCGCAGGTTTTCCTTGAATATGCGGCCAAAGTTGATCTCTGCCCGCCCCGGCTCCGGTCCGTAATTATTAGCCAGGTCAAAATGGGTCACCCCATGGTCAAAGGCTGTCAGGATGATCTCTTTCATGGTATCGTAATCGTTATTCACGCCAAAGTTCTGCCACAGTCCCACAGACAGCGCCGGCAGTCGCAGACCGCTTTTGCCGCACCGGTTATAGGGCATTGTCTCGTAGCGTGTTTCGCTGGGTTCATACATTTTGCTCACCTCCCCTGCATTTTACCATACCCATCGTTCTCTGTAAAGAGCGCAACGGGCTTTCCTGCCGGGTGTTAAAAAGAGCAGACATCATGTCTGCTCTTTTTGTACAATGATTTGTGTGGTTTACACAGTGTGGGTACGCTTTTTCCGGCAGGATACCAAGCAGATGAACGCACCGCCGCTTAGCAGCAATACGGTCAAAACGCCGCTGTCCCCACCGGTTTGGGGCGATTTGGCAGCGCCTGACAGTTTGGCCGTTACGGTATCTGCCTGTTTGATCTCTTTGGTAGCCGCAGCATCGGCAAAATACTTGTCGCAGTCTTCACAGTACCAATACTCGATATTGCCCTCGGCAGTCTTTGTCGCTGCCTTTGCGTCGATATGCTTAAGGTTTGCGTGATGATTCCCATCTAGGTCACCGAAAGCCTTTCCGCAGATTTCGCAAACCGCCCTTTCGGTGCAGGTGGCTGTGCCGCCGGTATGCCCGTCGTTAACCGTTACGGTCATTTCGGCGGTGTTGCCGGCCTTGTCGGTAGCAACAATCTTCTGCTCGCCGTCTGCCGCAGGAAGAATAAAACTGCCGTTTTCGTCAAGCGTGACCTCTGTGCCGTTCACGGTGACGGTGTCTACATACTTTTCGTCAATGGTGACCGTCTGTGCTTCACAATAGGTCTTGCCGTTTTCTATGCCGCCGATGACCGGCTGAACATTGTCAACTGTTACGCGGTCGGAACGAAGGTATGTTATATTCAGGCTCGGGTCAACAAGCATTGCATAAACAATGTATTCCCCGCTTCGGTCTATGCGAAACGGCTCCTCATATCCGCTAAATACGAGAGATTGAAGTTCCGCCTCTGAAAGATCCCGATCGGTCACCAAATAGGAGATAAACACGGTTCCGCTGTTGTCGGCGGCGTTTATCGTCACCTCCTGCGTATCCTTAAAGAACAGGCCGAAGGTGATTTTATTCAGGAATTCCTGCCATTTGTTGGTGCCTATGACAATTTCGCCCGTGGGCTTTTCACTGTCTTTCCACTGTGCTTTGAGCGTTATATTTTCGGCAGGCATGGTCGTGGGAATTTCCTTATCCCAGCCGATAAAGGTGTAGCCCTCTCTTGTCGGGGCTTCAGGCGCGGTAATTGCCGTGCCGTAATCCTGCGTTATGGTAATATCCGCTTTGCCGTTTTCGGGTTTGACTGTGATGGTATATTGATTGATCTCCCACTTCGCCCAATATTCCTTATTGCCCGTTTCGGTGTTGCTGATCGCCGTAACAGGAGAGCCGGTCAGATTTTCGTTGTCATACCAGCCCTTGAACGTATATCCCGTATAGGTCATATCGTCGGCTGTCGGAAGTGTTGCACCCACGCCGTAGGTGTATTCGGTGACATTGCCGTTGTTGATCGTGCCGCCGTTTGCGTGCAGGGTTACGGTATAGGTCGGGGCTGTCCACTGCACCGTCAGTTCCGTCACATCAGCAGGAACGCTGTCGCCGGGTTCGTAGGATTTGCCATTGCCGTCAAGCCACATGAAGTAGCTGCCTGTATTTCCGTCCGGGCGGGTCAGGCCGTCGGACGCAGGGGCGGTAAATGCTCTGCCGTTTTTCACGATGATGTGAATAGCATCGGAGCTGCCGCCCAGCTTGCCGCCGCCAAGGTTGAGGGTAACGGCTTTCAGTCCGTCAGAACCCAGTGTGCCAGGGTTCAGGACTTCAAGGACGGGGCGGAAACCGAGGTAGACGTTCCGAAACGAGGACGAGGTGTAATACCAGAAGCGGGCCGAGTTGTACCCACGGTACGCCCGGAACGACTCGGCGGCAGAAGAAGTATCCTGTCCCCACGAATACATTTTATTCCAGTTTTGGATATATCCGCTGTTCTTGTTCAGCATCGTGTCCCATTCGTTGCTTTGGGGCACGCCGCGTTGGGAATCGCCCGAACCTGTAGAGATACTTCCCACAGACGGTGCGCGCAGGGTATAGTCCACGCCGCCGCTGGCATAATTTTTGCCGAAAATCAGACCTTCGTCATTCAGGCCACCCCAGCTAATCGTATGCGTTACGGCATAGTCCGCCACAAACAGGCTGTGGGGATATTTGTTCTGCTGTGCATACTCCTCGGTGGTTGCCGTCGCAGACGTGAGTTTGTAGGCTTCTATCGTTCCCACATAGGTAAAGGGAACATAGTGCAGCGACGTATCCGGCAAAGAAACCGCACCATCTGAGTTTCCGCCGTTTGCCGTTCCGGGAATATTCATCGCCGAAAGGTCAAAGTAATAGGTGTCGCCGGGTTTGAGGGAAAACTGTTCTGATAAAGCAAACTGCGCCGTGAGCTTGGTAACGTCCGCCGGAACGTTGTCGCCGGGGGCGTAGAGCTTACCGTCGCTGCCAAGCCACATGAAGTAGCTGCCTGTATTTCCGTCCGGGCGGTTCAAACCGCCGGACGCAGGCGCGGTAAACTCGCTGCCGTTTTTCACGATGATTTGAATAGCCTCGGAGCTATTACCCAGCGTTCCGCCGCCAAGGTCAAGGGTAACGACCTTCAGTCCGTCAGAGCCCAGTGTATCAGGGTTCAGGACTTCAAGGACGGGGCGGAAGCCGAAGGTCGAGTAAGAAGTATTGTAGCTGGTCCAGAAACGGGCCGAACGTTTCCACCCGCGAACCGCACGGAACGACGCCGAAATTCTTATAGTAGTATCTTGTCCACACGAAAGCATCTCCCTCCAGTTTTTGATATATCCGTCGTCCTTATCCAGTATCTTATCCCATTCGTTGCTTTTGGGCGTGCCGCGTTCTGAATCACCTGAGCCTGTATAACTACTTCCCACAGACGGCGCACGCAGCGTATAGTCCACGCCGCCTGCGGCATAGTCCTTGCCGAAAATCAGACCTGCGGTATTCAGGTTATCCCAGCTTACCGTATGCGTTACGGCATAGTCCGCCACAAACAGGCTGTGGGGATATTTATTCTTCTGAGCATACTCCTCGGTGGTTGCCGTTTCCGATGTGAGCCTATAAGCGTTGACCGTACCCACATAGGTAAAAGGCACATAATGCAGGGTGCTGTCCGGTAGATTGCTGTTTACCGTTCCGGGAATATTCATCGCCGACAGGTCAAAATAGTATCTGCCACCTGAGGCGAGGGTAAACTGCTCGTCAGGCTGACTTTCCACCGTCAGCGTGACATCCGCAAAAGCACTTGCAAGGTCGGTCTTGCAGTCACCGTTATACTGCTCGCTGAATACCTTCATGGTATAGTCGCCCGGTGCAATGTCAGACGGGATTTTGATTTCAACCGTTCCGCTTTCGGCAGTAGGTTGTGCTACTCTGCCGTAATACTGTGCGCCGTTGTTATCCGCCAGGATGACAGAGATATATTCATTTTTCCCTGTGGTCGCCCCTTTGTAATTCAGCGTAACGGTATCGTCGGGGGCGGCGCTAACAGTTTTTTCCGTCACGGCAAAATTGCGTCTACTATCTAAAAGCGTCAGCTTCCACTCGTTTCCGCTGTATTCGGGAATCGGGGTCAGCCCTCCGTCAGGCTTTCCGCCCACAGCGGCAGATGCAAAAAGGACAGAGTTCATATTTAATTTAAAAGCGGGACGAACAGTCCGATGATTATTGAAAATGAGGATAGTGTGCCCAGAGTATTGGACAGAACCATCACTAGTCACGACGGCGAGATGATATTTATTGGAGCCGGGGGAGCGCAGCCACCAAGCGGTTGTCACCCAATTCGGATGTGCAGGCTCCAAGGCACGCAGATCGTTGTTTACCGCAAACGCTTCCGCTGTGGAAAGCGGCCAGAATACAGCGTTATCCACCTGCCCTCCCGCTACACAGTCGGTATTCTCTCCGTCGTAACTTCCGCTTGTAAGCGCCCGTTTCTTTACGGCAGCATTTTCTTCTGTCGTCAGCTTTGCTGCAAGCGCATCTATCGCGGTTTTCAAATTACTCGGTGCGTATTCGTTGTTTAATATGGTATCGACAAATGGTATAACTCCCATAGCGCCTGCCGCAAGCAGGGTAATATCCCCCTGTGAGCTTGTAACACCGCTTCCGTCATAGCCGATAACTCGCCATGCAGCGGGATTATTTTCATGGTTTTGCCCGAAATACACAGTCGGTGCGGTCGCTGTGTTTACATTTTTACTTAACACACTTAGTGCATCTGCACCAAGCTGTATCGCAGCAGAGCCCCCTGCCCCAACCTCCTCGGCGAATACGCTTATCGGCGTAAGACAGAGCGTCATGCATAAAGTCAGCAAGATACTAAGTATTCGTTTTTTCATATTCTGTTACCTCCGTTTTGCAATCTCAAACTATACTTTTTTCTTTTTCAGTACAATGTATAAGATTAAGCCGAGGTTGCCAAGCAGCGCAACTCCTGCAACAGAGCCTATTGCAACCAAAGCAGGTGAAGCTGCGGGTTCGGATATGTTTCCTTCGGATATGTTTCCGAAGCCTGCGGGAACGGCTACATCTGCCACCGCTTTCACACCGGTGTCTTTCTCACCAATCCACCAGTTGCCGTTTTCACCGATAAATGGGGTAAGACCGTCCTTGCCGTCCGCACCGACAACTTTACCAAGATTGACTACCTCGCCGTCGGTATAGGTGATAACAAGCTCGCCGTCTGCGTTGATCTCCGCTTTGGCTATTCCGATGCCGTCCTTACCGTCTTTGCCGTCAGAGCCGTTTGCACCGTTTGTTCCATTTGTTCCATTTGTTCCGTCCTTGCCGGTGTCGCCCTTAACGCCTTTGCCGCCCTTATCTCCGTCCTTACCGTCAACGCCGTCTTTTCCGTTGGCACCATCCTGTCCGTCAGTGCCGGGATCGCCTTTGTCACCCTTTTCGCCCTGTTGTCCGGTTTCACCGGTATCGCCCTTTTCTCCGGTGGCTTTCACACCGAGGGATACCCATGTCTGTCCGTCGTCATAGGAGATATACCAGAAGTTATCATCACCTATTTTTAGCTTAGGCGTTGCACCGTCTTTTCCGTCCTGACCGGGCGCACCTGTTTCACCCTTGTCGCCTTTGTCACCTTTATCGCCCGTCAGCTCCGACAAGGCAATCAAATTATTCCAGGCAGAATCATCACTGTACTTCCACTGTATAAATCCATTATATACATTCAGTTCAATTTGCTTTCCATCTGCGCCGTCATTTCCCTTCAACTCGGAAAGTGATACAAGAACACGGTAAGCGTCGTCACTTTCGCCCACATATCGCCACTGGATACTGCTGCCGTCACTGCGTAATTCTATTTCTCTGCCGTCCGATCCCGTAAAGGTTGAGAAGGTTTTGGTATTGGATAATGCCGATACCGTTCCGTTATTGCCGACAGAGGAAACCGCAAAGGTGTAGGTGGTATCCTCTTCCAGAGTATCGTATGTATATTCAAAGGTCGTGTCTGACAGCGGAGCATCAGTCACACGCACAAAATCGCCGTCATCCATACGCATCCAGATATGATACCCTGTATAGGGGCGTCTGCTGTCTGCAGTCGGTGCCTTCCAGGTGATTTTTGCACTTTGATTGTCTGTTACGGATACGCCTGTAAGTGTAGGTACGGGTGGTGCGGCACGAAGATTGGTCAGCACATATCCGAACACAGGAATCTTCTGATCTCCTGCCGTCCATGTGCGCATACCGAAATCCCAGGTAAAGCCGTATTGGCTCGAAACATCGTAGCCGATTCCGTAGGAGGCAAGGAGCGAACGGCGGTCGATGTTGTTTACCGTACCGCTGGCGCCGCTGCTTTCCGTCGTGGTGTAGACCGTACCTGTTGCTTTGCTGTAGCTCAAATCGATTACAAAACCCATATTGAATGCGTCTACGCCCCATGTGCTTTTCATCGAAGCGGAGAAGCCGTGAGCCATCTCAACTCCCTCGGCATGCTCAGATGTGGTAGTCCAGTCGTTCGTGATACTGCTTGCACCGAAGCCAAGCTCATATTTTTGCTTACTCAGCGACTCAAATTTCGAAACATAGTCGGCGGTAGTAGCGGTATTCGACCAATAGGCGAACGGGTCGCCCTCGGCGTTTTCCGGCAGTACATGGCTGTTCAGTATCGGCAAAGCCTTTGCCTTTCCCGCTGCAATGTCTTTCTTGTAGGTTTCGTTATACAGTACCGCAAACTCATCGTAATACTCTCGGTCGAGCATGGTGTAAACCGGTTGCCCGGGGATCATCAGGGCAATGGTATTTCGCTCGCTGAGGTCAAAATCGCCCTTTTGCGGGTCATAAAGCGAGTAATAATAGGTTGTTGCCGGCACGCGGTACAGCACCACAGAATCGTTGCCGCCGGCATTGAATGAGGCACTGTATTCCTTAGAAAGGGTATCCTCGGTGCTCTTTGTAAAATCCATGGTGTATCCGAGGGTCGCCTCGTATCTCCACACCTTCAGATCTCCCTGCGCGACGATGGACGCACCGAAGGAGGTGTTGTGCGATGACGATTTCGTGTCCGAATAGCCTGAGGAGAAGGTGTAGGTGGTTGAGCCGTCGGAGAAATCAAGATCATAGTCACCGAGCTCCGAGAAATACGGAGCCGCCTGGAGCACCGCCTGCACCTGTGCATCGGAATATCCGTAGCCCTTGCCCTCATAGCGAGCAAACAGACCGTCTTTATTCACATCCGCCGCAAGCAGTATGCAGTTATACGGCATATCCCATGCTAGGTCGGCATCGTGGCAGAGCTTGGAAAACTCGTCCTTTTCGGCTGTTACCGTATACTTCCCGGCGACCGAAAGAGTGCCGCTGCCGAAATTCTCGCCGTAGAAAACATCGGTGAACAGGTCGAATTTGCGCGCCGAACCGCTTCCCTTTTGCCTTTCGGCGGCAAGCGCGATCACCTGCTCGCGGCCTTCCGTGTTGTGGTCAAAATTGCCTGCGATGACATCCTGATACCACCACCATCTCGCGCTTGAATTCTTTTCGCGCGCGGTGTCGCGCAGAAGATTAAGCGCGCCGTTCTGCTGCACCTCATACAGTCCGCCTGCGATCCATACCTGCTCCGGCGTACCTCTGCCGTTGATCGCAACGCTTGTCATAGCGGGCTTCGGCTTCACGCCCAGATCATTTGTTCCGTTTGCGGTATAACCGCTCATCGTGGTTTTCTGCACATTCGTTATTGACTTGTTCTGACCGTAATAAACGGCAAAGCCCATGTTTTCGTTGTCGGTTTTCTTGTCCCAGATAAAGCCCTTCTTCTTTTCTTCCCTGACTTCACGGAAATATCCGGCAATTATGATTTCCTGCCAACCGTCGCCGTTGATGTCTCCCGCGGCAAGGTTTCCGTAGCGGATATGATCGTAGTAACGGCTGCCGTCCGCTTTTTCATCCTCGCGGTTCAGGGTCATCAGGGACTTTTGATCCACTCTTTTGAGGTTTCCGTTTTCGGCTTTGTATACCGAGAGCTTTGAAACAGCCTTACGGAAAGAATCGCCGGAAATCTCCCTGTCCCTGCCGGCGATCTTATCCGGCTCGGCAATGCCTGCGTACACGATAAGCTCATCGCAGCCGTCACGGTCAATATCCGCCGAGACAAGCGACTTCGTGATCTGGTCGCGCTCATACAGAGTCGTGTTCCAGCCGTCGAAATAGGCATTGCCGCTGCCCTTGGATTTGACAAACGATTTTCTTGAAAGTCCCTGCTCTCCGGCAATTCCCGTGCCGGCGATTCCCCATAAATCATCATTGCCGACGTAGGTGATAACGGCGGTCATCTTTCCGTCACCATCATAGTCGCCCGCCGTGACATTGAAATAGTGGCGGAATTCCTGGTATTCCAGCTCGCCGTAACCGGGTTTCTTGCACGCCCACATCGGAGCGTCGGCAATTTTCTGAAGCTCGGAGCGCTTGTTGTTTACAAGGTTTTGTACCCAGTAGCAGATCTTCGCAGTGTTCTTGGAATTATCCATATCGCAAAGACCGACAAAGATAGCATGATCGTTTCTGCCCGTGCCAAGTGGGTCGTAAGCTGTTCCAACAGCAAATGCAACATTATCGACAGCAGAAACCCGATGGGCACTCGGTGTACATTCGGCAATGTTGATACCGAAATTCCACTTACTGTATACCTTGGTATGATCCTGCGCCGCCTGCCCCTCTGCGTTGCGATAGCTGTAAATGATCGGCTCATACCATGGGGTGATGGCAAAGGGCTGACCCTTTTTTGTGCCGTACGGGTTGCTTTCATCCTCTGCCCATCCAACCGGTGGGGTTGTGTCGGGTGTGAGCAGTGTGCCGTATGCACTCGAGTCAGATGCCGATACTCCCAGAGTGGCATAGCTCATAATAGGTAAAGCAACACACATCACCATACATAGGGTGAGCAGGGTACAGAGTATTCGTTTTTTCATTTTCCGTTTCCTCCCTTCAAATATTGTGAACGGTATTTATCCGCAAACAGAGCGACACCCTGTTTTAAGACCTCCATTTGGGTTTTTAAATAATATTCATCCTCAAACATAGCATAGTGTACACAGGCACGAACAAATATAAAAATCAACGGTGTAATCACCGTGTACGGAATACCGATTTTCGGCTCCAACCGCTTGGCATATTCGGTATAGCGCTCATTCACTCCCTCAAAGAATTTCTTGCCGTGCTCAATATATTTCGGATGAGTATAGACCTGATACATCAGCCGATATTTTTTGCCGTGCTTCTTTGCGGTCCAATACGGAACCTCTCTCACAAATCGGACAACATCATTCGGGTCGGTGGGGGCTTTTTCCATAAAATCATCCTCAACCTTTTCCATACAGTATGCAGTTGATTCAATAATCAGTTCATCCACATTATTGAAATAGGAATACAGATTTCCCGTTGTACACCCACACGCTGCCGCCAAAGCCTTGATACCCGTACCGGTCAGCCCGTTTTCAGCATAACATTCAAAGCATTTTTCCATCATTTCCCGCTTACGCTCGTTGTGTTGTTCCTCAGTTGTTCTCATAATGTTCGCTTCCTTTTGATAACTAATCAATTAATTAACTATAGTATAACACAGGACTACGGTAATTTCAACAATTTACTAAAAAAAATTTGCAAAATATTAAAATTTTATCGTATCTGTCGGAAACTTTACGGCTATAGCCGTACCCTTTTCCGAACTTTCTTCCACACGGACTTTACCATTGTGCAATGTGACGATTTTCCACACCAAAGAAAGTCCCAAGCCTACGCTACCGTATTCCCTGCTTCGAGATTTATCCACACGAAAGAAGGGCTGAAAAATACTTTCTCTGTATTGTTCGGGGATGCCGTAGCCGGTATCCGCAACCGTAATAACAAGCTGATTGTCTTTGTGCGTTACGGTAATATTCACTGTACCGTCAAAACGGTTGTAGCGTATAGCGTTTTCGGTCAGATTATATAACAAACGGTAAATCAATGTGTCACTGTCTGTCATAACAGCGTCGCCCGTGCTTTCAAGTGCAATATTGTTCTTCTCTGCAAGGGGCGCAAGGTCAGTGAAAATTTCTTGTACCATAGGTCCTATCTCTATGCGGTCGGCACACGATACTGTACGAAGCTTACTCATTTCCAACAAGGTTTTTGTCATTTGCGTCATTCGTTCGGTCTGCTCACATAACAATCGGAGAAACTCAGCCGTTTCCTGCAATACCTCGGGATGCTCTGCCGAAAAAAGTTCAAGCTGTGCCTGCATAAGCGAAAGCGGCGTACGCAGCTCGTGTGCAGCGTTTCCGGCGAACTGTCGTTGAGCTGTGAATCCCTCATCAAGACGGTCAAGCATCAGATTGAATGACTTGACAAATTGTCTCATTTCAGGCAAAACCTCTTCGGTTATCTTCATATCCGTCAAATTGTTAGGCTGAACCTTCTCAACCCGAGCTGTAAAAGTACGCAGAGGCTTCAGCGCATGCCCGCTTAAAAAATACGCAAGCACACCGCCTAACAATGTTGCCGCCGTAATATACCAATTGGTAGCGATAAAGGATTCCTGTACTCCGTTAATTACAATAGTCAATTCACGATCAAGCTTTTCGTGTTCGGGATCGAAAAATTCGGGTTCTCCTTTGTCCGTATCTCCGTAACTTGTAACATAAGAACCTATGGAATCCATGTAACGGCTGCCGGAATAGCCGATAAGAACATTCATAAAAATGCAGGTAGCTCCGATAAGAAGTGCAGTCATCAAAGTTATGCGCCATTGCAAGGATAGCTTTTTCATTCTTTTTCTTCCTCCATAACATATCCTTCACCAATGCGATTGCGAATCGGGTCATAGCCGAGCGCCGCACGCAGTTTCTTTCGTAATGCAGAAATATGTACTCTTATTGAATTGCTGAAATTGTCAAAATTGATGTGATTGCTTTTTAGTTCATAATAGCAAAAGTCACGCTGCAAATTTGCAACGTGACTTTTGTTTTAAGGAAAGCTATATATTAACTTATAAACTATTTAACGCAGATCATCAAATCTTATATTTTTCCAATGCTTTTTCATATTCTTCGCTGTCATCACCGTATATAACAACTTGCAATGGATTACTTAAATCAAGACTGTAAATGCCCAGTAAAGATTTTGCATCAACTGTATAACGGTCTGAAACTAAATCAACATCATAATTACAGTTAGAAGTTAATTCAACAAATTCTCTGACCTGATCCACTTGTGTGAGTCTGATTTTTACTATTTTCATATACTTGTCAACCTTTCTGACATATTTTAATTTCATCTAATGTGGGCAACGCAGGAATTGCACCTATTTTTGTTGCAGTCAGTCCACCCGCAGCATTTGCAAAAAGTATCTTATCATCAAGCACCATATCAGCAATCTCATCGGGTTTATAGTTTTTTAACTGCCACAACATTGCACCTACAAAAGCATCCCCGGCACCTGTGGTATCAACCGCATCGACCTTGTATGCAGGAAATACACAAAAATGATTTTTGTTGCGATAGCAAGCACCTTTTTCTCCGAGCGATACCAAAACTAATGACGCACCCATATTTAAAAGCTTTTTTGAGCCGATTTCAAGATTTGTTTCTCCTGTAACAAGATACATTTCTTCCTCAGACACTTTCAAAATATCCGCCATTGTAATCGCTCTTGAAATTTCATTTACCGCTTTTTCCCTATCACTCCACAAAAGAGATCTATAATTAGGATCAAAACTAATTATTTTCCCGAGTTTCTTTGCATAATTTACAGCATCATATGTCGCCTTCCTGCAAGGTTCATCTGTCAAAGATAATGAACCGAAGTGGAAAATTTTGCATTCATCAATAAGTTCTTTTTTCACTTCATCGGCATTAAGCATCATATCTGCTCCTGGATTTCGATAAAAAGAAAACGAACGGTCGCCTTTGCTGTCAAGCTGAACAAAAGCAAGTGTTGTCGGCACATTGCTGTCAGTTGCCATACCTGTAATATCAATATTATGGTTGCTTAATGTGTCCTTTAAATAAGAACCGAATGCATCGTTGCCGACCTTACCGATAAAAGCCGATGAACCGCCAAGCTTACTGTTCATTGCAAGAACATTTGCCGGTGCTCCCCCCGGATTTCGTGCAAACAATGCTATTCCCTGTTCGTTAGTTCCGTTCGGAGTAAAATCTATCAAAATTTCGCCTAAGCTTACAATATCAATCATTATTCTGCTCCTTTTTTGAATTTAATTCTGTTATGATTTTGTTGTATGATTTTTTATTTATTTGATAAAAAAACAGTACAACAGCTGTTATTATCCACAACACACCCGGAATTGTTGAAAAAGAGTGATGCATTGTAGCCTGAACGGCACTGTTCTGAACACCGTTTGCAACAAAACCCAATCCGCTGAGTGTAGCAGACAGCAATGCTGTTCCGATTGCCATACCTACTTTATTTCCCAAGGAAACAAATGCATATTGGAATCCGTCATTTCTTATGCCCGTTTTCCACTCTCCGTATTCCACACAATCGGGAACAATTGCATAAATTGCTGTATTGAAACCACAGAAGAAAAATTGGGAGAGAGCTGAAATTGTATAGAAACCGATAGGTGAGTTTGAGGCACTAAAGAAATACAGAGCAATCATACATATGCCTGTACCTGCAGCAAAAGTTGCAGCTGTGCGGCCTTTGTTGCCGACTTTTTTAAATACAAACGGGAATGCTCCTGCACCTAAAATTGACGGCACAATAAGTATCAGTGAATAAATAGTAAAGAACCCCTCATTTCCTTCAACATATTTAAAGTAATACAAGAGATCTGCATTTCTACCGTATAATGTAATGCCGAATAAAACCTGTCCTGCCAATGCTATAAGATACGGCTTGTTCTGCATTGCGGCTTTAAGCTGAATTTTAATAGGTATTTTTTCCTTTACAGGAGGCTTTACCACTTCTTTTGTCTTTGCAAAGCAGAACCAATGGCAGGCAACAAATATTGAACCGTAAAGGATGGTAACCAAAAGGTATCCCTTTGACTGATTCTGGCCGCCGAAAAATGTAATAAGAGGTAATGTAACCATATTGATTATGTTTATTGCAATCATTGCACAAACCGAGCGAAACGCATTTATCTTTGCTCGTTCTTCAATATTCTGAGTTAATGTACCGCAAAGTGTGCCGTAAGGAATATTTACGCAGGTATAGCCGACTACAAGAATACAGTATGTAACATACATATATATTGTTTTTGCATTGTCATCCCATGTAGGATGTGCCCAAAATGTAAATACTAAAACTATCGCCGTTAAAGGAGCACCTATCAGTAGCCACGGGCGGTATCTGCCCCATCTTGTTTTGGTTCTGTCGCTTAAAGAGCCGATTATAGGATCGTTAATTGCATCCCAAAATCTTGATATAAGCATCAATAAAGAAACTGCAGCCATTGGTATTCCGCACACATCCGTGTAAAATATCATAAGGAAATTGCCCACGAACATCCAACTGAAATTACAGCCTATGTCACCAAATCCATACGCAAGTTTGCTTATAAAAGGAATTTTTACATTTGTTTCCTGATGATTTTTCATAATATCACCTATCTCACATTTTTATAACAGCCTTGACAATGTTTGCCTTATCCTCTACACTTTTATCCATAGCTTTCTGAATATCATCAAAATCAAATATGTCTGTTACAATGCCCTTTAAGTTTACTTTGCCTGATGCAACAGCTTCAATAGCCATAGGATAAATATTGCGATAGCGAAAAACAGTCTTAAAGGTTAATTCCTTATCAAGAACAAGACTCATCGGCAAATTCATTTCGCCGGTCTTTGAATAACCTACAAGCACAATGTTGCTGCCCTTCTTGGTCATATGAATACACTGACGAGTAGTGAATTCTGTACCGGCAGTTTCTATTGCAAGGTCACATCCAGCACCGTTTGTAAGTTTCATAACAGCCTCAACAGCATCCTCGTCTTTACCGTTTATAACACCATCAGCACCGAGTTCCATAGCCTTATCAAGTCTTTTCTGCATAATATCAACCACATATACCTTACTGACACCCTCTGCTTTCAGTGCCATCATACTTACAAGACCGATGCATCCTGCACCCATAACAACCGCTGTCTGTCCTGCGTGGGCATTGCCCTGATTTGCAGCATGAAAACCAACAGCAAGAGGCTCAATTAAAGCACCTTCAAGTGTCGATACATTACCGGGAAGTTTAAAGCAAAGATCTGCTTCGTGAGCTACATATTCCTGAAATACTCCGTCAACCGGGGGGGTAGCAAAAAAGATTACATCGGGGCAAAGATTATATCTGCCTGTTTTACAAAACTCGCAGTGTCCGCAAGTTTTCCCCGGCTCTAAAGCGACACGGTCACCTACTTTTAAATGACTTACATCTGAACCTACCTCAACGACAACACCGCCCGGTTCATGTCCGAGAACAAAAGGGGGCTTTACAACATAGTCACCGATTGCACCTGTCTCATAATAGTGCATATCACTGCCGCATATGCCGATATACTCAAGCTTTACCAATACCTCATTAGGCTTTGGTGTCGGCACCGGACGATCAACATATCCCATTTTTTTAATGCCTGTCATTACAGCAACTTTCATAGTGTTTTTCATAATTAGTCCTCCTATTTAAAAATACTTTTATAAAGTATTTTATTAAGTGACTATATTAAATCACAAACACACATTGATGTCAATAGATTTTTTTAAAATCATCACATTTGCTAAATATTAACACTATGATTTGTGCAAAAAAACAGTGACTCCGACATTTATCAGAATCACTGCTTTTAATAATTTATATTTCCTGTAAAAACGAATCTATTTTCATAAGTGCTGCACCTACTGCAGATGCCTCTAATTTAAAGGTACAGTATTTCAAAAAATCGGCATTACTTTCAAATGTATTTCGTTCAGCAACATAATTTTTTAATTCCCGTGCAAATTTCTCGAGAAAAGCTCCTACATATCCACCGGCAATTATATCACAGTCAAAAGTCATTCTCAGATTATTAATAGCTATTGCAAGATACTTAAGATAATCGTCCCATACCTTTTCAGCTTCAGCATTACCGCATCGGAGTTTTTCAAAAAACATTGCAAGATTTCCGTCAGCCTGCTCAGATAATACCTTTGCCGAAATATATGCGTCAAGACAGCCTTTTTTACCGCAATAGCATTGTTTTCCGTTAGGAACTAATGTATTATGACCAAATTCACCTGCTCGAAGATTATTGCCCCAAAACAGCTTTCCCGAAAAAATAATTGCACCGCCGACAGTATTGCTTAATGACAGATAAATAAGATTATCAATATCTGACTTATCCCACAATTCCGCAAAACCGGCAGCATTTGCATCATTGATAAATAAGCAAGGGTATGAGATAAATTCAACAAATCTTTCTGTGCTGAAATCATAAATGTCAAGTGCATGAGAAAAAATTATTCTCTTTCCGTCATCACTTATAATACCGGGGATAGAAATACCTACTCCTATAATTCTGTCAAACTCATCATCTTTTAGAAAACTATTCATCAAGTCGCCTAAGTTTTTAAAATAATTTTCATCAGAAGAAAAAGCTCTTGTCTTTCTTGTATATCTTATAACCATTCCGGACAAATCAACAAGCGTAAAACCTATGTGATTTTTTGTAATATCAACTCCGATGGCTAATTTTGCATCAGGAATTGAAGCATAAGCTTTTGCTTTCCTTCCGCCTGTAGACTTGTAAGCACCAACCTCATGAACCAATCCAAGATTGATTAACTCTTTCACATTTTGCAAAACAGTCGGCCAACTGAGGTTAAGCTTTTGTGCAAGCTCAGGCTGTGAAATTCTATCATATTTCAGCAGACATCTAAGAGTATTTATTC